>Ga0255341_1000593_pt1 | contig 59338 bp, 40 predicted proteins | sample wastewater_treat_8_FD_192418 | JGI IMG/M metagenome (GOLD analysis project Ga0255341, IMG submission 192418) | Wastewater microbial communities from Lulu Island WWTP, Vancouver, Canada - plant12 | ecosystem: Engineered > WWTP > Wastewater > Unclassified | place: Canada: Vancouver, British... | reverse complement strand
AACGTTTGTACCATTCACCTTCCATTGATATACAGGGCTGCTGCCACCATTGGTTGGTGTGGCCGTAAAGGTTACGCTGGTGCCCGAACAGATTGTGGTTCCGGGATTCGCACTTATACTTACACTAACAGGTAAATTCGGATTTACAGTCATGTTTAGTGAATTCGAAGTTGCCGGATTACCGGTTACACAGGTTTCACTTGAGGTAAGCTGACATGTTACTACACTACCTGAGGTTAATGTGCTTGTGGTGTATGTTGAACTATTGCTACCAACGTTTGTGCCATTTACCTTCCATTGATATGTCGGGGTGGCACCTCCATTGGTTGGCGTAGCCGTAAAGGTTACACTGGTTCCTGAACAAATTGTAGTACCTGGACTCGCGCTAATATTAACACTTACAGGAACAGCAGTCAAGTTAGTAAGTGTAACTACATTAGAGGTAAGAGAAGTGTTTACACCTTCAACAACATAACCTTTATAATCGCCACTTGCAAGTCCCGTAAATGTATGAGTATTGGTATTTCCTGTCCAATTGGCAACAGGAGTACCGGTACCCGTGGTTAAATAAAAAGTTTGGTTTGCAGATTTGGAAGCCGTAAGAGTAACTGAGCCCGTGCCACAACTAGGAGTTGCAGTCGCTGTAACAATTGTACCGGTAAAATCATAAGTAAATCTTGGATTTAATAAAATAGAAGCAGCACTACCAAAGCCACTTTCAAAAGAACTCCAAGTTCCCGGAGATGTAGATCCAAAACTAAACCAAGCAGTAGAAGCAACACTTTCATTGCGGAATGCCGTCATAAAAGTGCAAAACTGATGGGTCGTGTAATTATGGGTTGCATCATAATTAAGCTGATATCCAATAAAAAAGTTTCCGGTAACATGAATACTATCAGTAATATTAATAAAATTCCAAGCATTTTCGGTAAAAGACGTTATGCTAACTGTTTTGCTCCAAAGAACTGTTCCCGGAGAGCCTGTAGAACCATCCCAAATATACCATGTTACATTTTTACCTGTACCTTGAGCTTTATAACATCCAAATTGAATTCCTGAAATTTTACCCGGATAAGCATTTTGATAAAACTCTGCATAGCGGAATATTTTTCCACTTGCATTTGCTGCATGCCCCGGTATTAAACCATTAGTGAAATTATAAACAGCTAAATCATCAGAAAACAACATGTTTGTACAGGTATCTGTACCTCCTACAACAACAAAATTAGTAGCAAAAACAGAATCAGCACCATGAGCATTAGTGGTTTTCAGTGACGGTGTATATTTTCCAGGGGCAGAATATGTAATAACCGGTGGATTTTGCCCATTAAAAGTTGTTGGTGATCCACCAGGGAAAGACCAATACCAAGCAGTTGGAACACGAGTGCTGTAATCTGTAAAATTAACTGTACCACCTATTGGAATAAATGGACCATAGTGAATATTTTTAAGGTTACCTACCCCATAAAAATCAGCCAATGGTGGACGCCCTATAACGTGAACAAAATTGTTTACAGTTTTTGTATTGCTTCCAGCCGGATTTGCAGCTTGTAAGGTTACCGGATAGTAACCTGCCACATTATATGTTACGTAATCATTTTGAGTAGATTGAGACGGAGGATTAGCTCCCGTATTAGTCCAATTCCACAATGAAGGATTATTTGTTGATTTGTCATAAATTATAAGGGGATCTCCTTCATAGGTCTCAACTTGTGTATAATTAATTGAATTTATTGAAACATCATCAATAATCCAAGCATGAGCATATGTTCCATTATATCTAAATGCCAAATAAATATTTTGACCTGCATACGCGCTTAAATTTACAACTTCTTGTCGCCATGGCTCCGAAACGGATGAGGGAGACCATAATTCAGTTGTAAAACTTGAAACCGCATTTGTTGTTGTTGAAACTAAAACTGAGTTTTTACCATAATCTCCTGGGTAAACATTATAATTCCAAAAAGTTAGATAATATTCACCTCCTGCAGGTAACGATATTTGTTTTGTAATAAGCCAACCGGTTTCGGCATATCCGGATGCACCATAAGAGTGAATAGCGGCAGAGTCACCACCTGCTGTATAATTAAAAGAAGTTGTTGCAGCCCATGTTTGACCGCCTCCATCTGAATTGGTAATAGTCCAGCCGGTAGGAGGAAATGTGGAATGCTCAAAGGTTTCAGTTAGTATTGGAGACATCGCACCAAAGTTAGCTATAGGTGCAGCTGAAAAATTTTCAAACGTAAAACGCGCATTCGGCCTGTTATTTGAAACTGTGCCGTTTCCTGAGGGTGGCGTTATTGGAGTTGCGGCATTTTGCCAATATTGATGCCTGCTTGTTGCAGCCGAATAACGACAAGCAGTTGACTGAGCACTATTGACACCTTTATTCTGTTCAACTAAAACAAGTAAATTTTGAGAGCCATTATAGTAAAAGTTGTTTAAATTGCATGCTAAATCCAACCATGCATTTGCGGTTCCAACGCTCACAGAATCATCATACACCAAAATAGCACCATCTATCATATTTGCCCATGTAGAAGCAGATAACGTGGTTGCAGAAGTGTGTTTTAGATATATTTTTAATGGTCTGTAGGCTGTTTGGGCAGTTGTTGGATACCATGCAATAGATTTAATATAACCACAACGGCCTATTTCTGCAGATGTATATAATGACGCCGAACGCTCATAGCCTCTGGTAACTCCAAGCGGATACACCTGAGTATTGGTTCCAGCTCCTGCAGTAACTTGTGCTGCGCCGGTGCAAGAATAAGCTGTTACGGTAATATAAGCTGTTTTAGTTTCTACATCTGAGCCGTAAGCATTTGTTACTGTTAAAGTAACCGTGTATGTGCCCGGTGTAGCCCATTTACAAGTCGGGTTTCTAAGCGTTGATGTTGCCGGAAAACCACCTGAAAACGACCAGGACCAGCTTTGAGGGTTATTAGAAGAAAGATCAGTAAAATAAACTGTTTGTCCCGCAACTACAGTAGTTGGAGTGGCTGAAAAATTTGCAGTTGGAGGAATAGTAACCAGATTGGGGTCATAACCGTTAAGCGTGGTAGGATTAGTACCTGCCGGATCTAACCAATGCTTAAGTTCAAAAGCATTACCAGTACCATTAACTGCATTCTGCCAATGAATGCTAAATTTACCATATAAATCTCCCGTATATGGTCCTCCGCATTTAGAACTGCCTCCGGAAAGAGTACCTATAACACGCCCTGCGTTGTTGAATAACGATGACCCCGAAGACCCTCCTTCTGAAACTCCTTGTCCGTTGGTAGTTGCTGCCCATGACGTAAATGTCCAATGCCCATTTGTGGCTCCTGTGTTGGTTCCATCATACCATGTTGCACTAGACGTTGTTCCTGTAAATGTTGATATTTTTTTTGCATCTCCAGAAGGATGATGAATAGCTACACCACCTGTAACAGTATTACCCGAACGATCCCAGCCATTATAATATGGATTCCACGACAAAGGCGGTGTGGTATTAAGCTCAACCAATTGCATATCGGTACCTCCGCTAATATTGCCTTCAGCTCTTTTAACACATCCTGTTATCATATTATTTGGTGGTGTTCCCGAATTTGCGCAACCGGGTCTTTCGTAATTGAAATAAAATTGCCAAACATTATGATCAGCAGCAGATGCAGATGCACCACAGTGATAAGCCGTTAAAAAATAAGGAGTGCCATTCTGTAACGTGTTATTTACAAGGGTTCCCGAACAATAATACCAACTTGCTCCTTGTTTAAATAAAATTCTGGCAACACCTCTTTTTTCATCCTGCCAGTTATCTCCTTCAGGCGAACAATTAATGTTAACCATACAAGAACCTGCATCTCCAAGGTCTCTTGTTGAATTATTAATTTCATCATTGTAAGCATAAATTATCTCGCTAATATGCAATACTCCTTCGGGTTTAAATCTAACCGGCTTTGCAGGAACGCCGCTCTGGTCAACTCCATTCTTCATGGCAGGAACAAGAGAACCTCCCAATAAGCTTTTATTTGGTTTTTCAATGTATTCAATAATTACGGTACTTCCCGGAACCAAATGCGTACTAAATGTGTTGTACGGATTATTGTTTTCGGAAGTAAATGCCCCAATAATAAAGCTTTTACTTTCGTTATACAAGTACAACTCAGCCCCCTCGGGAAGATGAAACATGTCAAAAACAACTCCGGTCGATACGGCAGTACCCGTTTCAATTTTCAACCTCCACATCATTCTGCCATCCGATAACATTTCCCACTCCCCATCATTGTCAATTGACTTGTTAACCGGTATAGAAAACCCGGCTCTTAAAGGCAAATTCAATTCTCTAGCCTCATTGTCTTCTGCTTCTATTATCGCCCAATTAATAGTTGGAGCAACATTAATACTATTAACCGGGTTTGAAATTTGTAGTTGTACTGAGGCTGGTATTCCCTCTCGGCTCGGCTGAGCATGGGTTTTGATTCCTAAAAAAATAAAAAATAAAAACCCAAAAACGGCAAACAGTAAACGTCTTTGCATAGTTTTATTGTGTTTAATCATTTTTTGAAACTTGATCGTTTTTTGAAACTTGTAAAAATACACTTTTTTTTAACGCGAAGCAAAACAATTTTGATTTTTTAGACTTGCAATATAAGAAATAATACTAATTACCATATTTTATATGCAGATTTCCCATGTTTAAATAAAACTTTATGTTTATTATTAGTTAATTCTGGTTTGTATCCATCATTAAAAATTAATATATTTGCATTCTTTATCTTGAGATTTATTATGCGTTTTTTTAAACAAATATTTTTTAGTTTATGCATTTTTGTGTTATTCGCAACACAATGCTTGTCTCAAACCACTAACGAAACAAAAAATATAACCAATAGTGTTGAAGATAGCTCTGGTAATATATCATCAAAAGATAAATTATCAATAGAAATACAAACATACGAAAGCATTATCCAAACAATGAAAAGAGAGGACGCCAATGAACAGGTATTGGCACCTCTTCTAACCCGATTGGGTAATTTATATTTTAGTTCTCAAGACTATCCTAAGGCCATTAAAGCATATATAAATGCCATTATTATCAGAGAGTTTAATAAATCAAGGACTAGTTATAATACCGGAGATATAGGCTGGCATTTAATAGAAATAGGGAATTCTCTTTTTAGGCTCCATGATTTCGATTTAGCCGAATATCCATATAAAATGGCACTAAAGGTTTTTTCAGCCATAAGTGGTCCTGCTGGAATTGAAGGAATGATTACTGCCACAAACAATATAGCATTATGTAAACTAAATGCGGGTAATCCAAAAGGTGCTCTCCCTGTTTTTAATGCTACTCTTAAGCTATCGCAAAAATATGGCGAATCTCAAAGAATTTATATAACGCAGGTTTATATCAGCACTTGTTATCTTAAAATGGAAGAATACGACAAGTGCATTTCTTTGCTGAAAGACCCCGCTATCGTCTCTTTAGCTGAAAGCGAAAGTCCATTAAACTTATTCCGTCTTGAGACTTTGGCTGATGCTTTTTATAAAGGCGGTTACATTGATTCTGCTATTTCTGTATATAACAAAATTGCTTCTGTTAGACAAGTGCCTGAAATTGCAGATAATATTGCTGAAGCGAATTTAAAACTTGCCCAACATTATGTAAGAAATAAAACTTATGATAAGGCTCTCATTTATGCGTTAAATGCAGAAAAAAGCCTTTCTTATGTTTCAAACAATACTATACAAATGTCTGTGGATGAAGTTTTGTATAATATATACAGAACAAAAGGAGACTATCATGGCGCTCTTAAACATTACGAATCATATATAAACTTACAAAAACAGATTAACACCCAACAACTGGAAAGTTTTATTAATGATTACAACAAAAAAGCAGAAAGAATTGCTACAAGTATTGAATTGGCTCAAATAGACTCACAAAGAAAAAAAGCTGAGATCGAAAAAGCAAATCAAAAAACCCTGTCTTATTTTATGATTATCATTACCTCTTTACTTCTTTTGGTCCTTTTTACGGGAAGAGGTTTTGAGCCACGCATTCAGTTACTTGAAGAGTTTATTAAGGAAATGAGATTTTCTAATAAATTAATTACAGCATCAGTATTATTGATTTATTTTCTTTTGTTTTTCTATGTTTTTATACCCGTTGAACATGCTGTAGAAATTAAAAACTTTGGTGTTTCTGCCAGATTATTACCCGGGCTTATTGCATTTATTGTCTTTTTTTCCAATATAATAGGCTTTTATTTCATTTTAACAAAAAAACAAGAAGAAGAGCGAAATTATAAGCATTATATCATACTTTTTATAGTATTATATCTGACAGTGTTTTTAAGCGAGATTGTTTTATTTACGTTTTTAGGCTTTACCTCTGTAAACTTTTTGCTTTCGCTCTCTTTAATTGTACTGTCTTCGTATATCGTTCCTTTTTATTTGATTGTAATGGCAGTAGAACGTCTTATTATAAAACGTTTTGAGGCTATGTCAGCTACCTTAACCCAGGATATTAGTGAAATAAAACAAAACATTGTTCCAAATACAGATGTTATAACTATTCTATCAGAAAAAACAAGTGGCAAAATTTCATTTAATATAAGTGATTTTGTTGCTGTCGAAGCACAGGGAAATTATTGTATGTTTTACATTATTAGAAAAAATGTTGTAACAAGAAAATTATTACATACAACTATGAAAGGTCTCGAAGGCCAATTGTCAGATTTTCCACAAATAATTCGTTGTCACAAATCTTATTTAATAAATATTCATCAAATTTCTCGCGTTAGCGGTAATTCCAGGGGATATTCCCTGCATTTTGTTGACGACATGGATCCAATTCCTATTTCAAGGGGCTATCAAAAAGATGTTATGAGTATTATTAAACAGTTTCGCGAAGAGATTTCTTAATATAGTTGTTTGTTTTTTACTGTTTCAAAAATTTTCCCACATATATTTTTTTATTGGATAAAAGCTTAATGCTATAAAAACCATTTATCAGGTCTTTTATTTCAATTTTATTCTGCTTAGCCAAATAATCACTTATAACTATTTTCCCCGATAAATCATAAATAAAACAAGAATAATTTTCAGAAAAATCTATTGGCAAATAAATATAATCTGAAGACGGATTGGGAAATATTTTTAAAATTTCAACTTCATAAAAATCATGTATTCCCGCATAATTAAAAAGAAAATCATAGTCAAAAGTTGCTATTGTTTGTGTATATGCAGAACTTAAACCATTAGAAACCGACATTAAAAATGTTTTATTTTCGGGAACTACCTGAATAAACTGCAAACATGAACTTTGAGTTGATTGTGTAAACATTATTTCCTTATTGTCGTTTTGCCCAATGTTTTTGCCATCATAGTAATTATTTATAAAATTTTTAACCCTGTTATATCGATTACAGAAATTTAGAGCATTATTTCGCTTAATAAAGTTGTTTGCAGCGTATAAATTAACTCCTTTAACAGAATCGATATCGTCAACATAGCGATAAGTAATATATGGTATTTCAGAAGCGCATTCGGCAATAAAAGAAATTGAAGTGTCATTTGATAAATTGTGTGTTGTGCTTAATGCTGCCACAATAAATCCTCTGGCATAGCCATTTTGGTTGGAATTAATTGCTTTTTTAACATCCTCAATATTGGAAATTCCATCTCCGTTAAAATCAAGTTTTTCAATCGCTTTTCTAAGAGTAATTGTCATGGGCTCGTATTCCATATTGGCTTGTGCATTTAAACCGTTAACAGTATTTAAAAACACAACTACTCCATTATTATTTAAAGCCTGCGAAGCAACTATTTGCCCTGCAACTCCGGTCATCAGCCACGGCTGTTCATCTGCTTCGGAGGGAAAATGAATAACCACAACCTGATTTCGCGAAATCACCTCATTTAACGTTAATGCATCTAAAAAATGCGAAATCACCGCCTTTCCGTCAAGGTCAGTTCCCATAGTTGCATTACCCCAGTTAATTAAGGTTGAGCAATTATAAGATTCCGGAAATCCGTTGATTGAGAAAAACCCTTCTAAATCTGTCATGAAATTAACAACAAATAAATCCAAATAATCAATTCCTGTTGTATCGTATCCTGCATAAGCAATTCCGTCTATAACGCCTCGTGCTTCAACAACAAACTCGTTATCAACTTTAAAATTGGCCGGATTTCCCACAACTGCTTTTGCAAACGGCATATATGCTCCATAACTGGGTTTTATGTAATTATTCCAAATATCCATTATGTTGTCCGCACACAAATAGCCATAAGCAAATCCGCGCTGATAATGATTGCCAAATACTTGAACGATTTTAAAATTTGCAGTATCCGATAATATTATTCCATTTACAGATTGACCTTTAACTGATGAAAAAACAGCAAAGCTTAAAAATATAATAATCAGATGTTTTCTCATGACCTTTTTTATGCAATATAAACATTGTTTTATACAAAAAAGCAATAGATTAAAAATATTAGAAATTAATCCGAAAAAAAATATTTTTTTATTTAAAGAATTTATTTACCTTTGCACTCCAAAATTAAATTTTGGGCGTTTAGCTCAGCTGGTTCAGAGCACCTGCCTTACAAGCAGGGGGTCACTGGTTCGAATCCAGTAATGCCCACAAAACTAAGAAGCCCGCATCATCTGCGGGTTTTTTTATTTCCCAATAACTGACCTAAAGTAAGTTTTCATAAAAATATTTATTGTTGTGTTTTCACAATTGTAAAAATGAAATATCTTTATCAATATTTTACTTTTGCACACAGCTATGTCATTATTTAAAACATTACGCTCTTTCCCACGAAACTTCTACACTGTTATTGTAATGGAGTTTTTTGAACGAGGCTCTTATTATGGCGTTATGTCAGTCTTATCGGTCTATCTTGCCCTTAGTGTTAAAGAAGGCGGACTGGGGTTTTCAAAAGAAAGCATAGGGGTAATTAAAAGCACAATAACTCCCCTGCTCTATTTTCTTCCGATATTATCAGGAGCACTGGCCGCACGTTTTGGATACAAAAAAATTCTTTCATTGGCATTTGTTCTGATGAGTTCGGGATATGCATTGTCAAGTACGGTAACATCATATAACATGATTTTTATATGCTTGTTGCTTATGGCTGTTGGCGCCGGATTATTTAAACCTTTAATTGCAGGAACAATTGCAAAAAACACTGATGAAAACAATTCGTCACTGGGATTTGGGATATATTACTGGTCTATAAATTTGGGTGCTTTTATTTTCCCGCTGATTCTTATTCCATGGATGAAATCTTTGGGCTGGAGCTATATTTTTATTATGGCGGCTGTAGGAACGGGCTGGTTGTTTTTTTTAAATTTATTTTCATTTAAAGAAGATAAAAAAAGCGAAAAACAAAAATCGATAGGAAACACTTTGCTTGAAATGATAATGGTAATAGCAAATGTGCGTTTTATTATTCTTATTGTCATTTATTCACTTTTTTGGATAATGTACTTTCAAATGTATGATTCTGTACTTTGGTATGTTACAGAAAAAGTAGATATGAGTGCCGTAAATTCTGCCGTAAACAGCTTTCTTTCCCTTTTTGTAGAAAATCCACAATGGAGATTTGATGCTGAGCATGTAACCGTTGTTAATGCAGGTGTGATTATTTTGCTCCAAATATTTATTTCCGCAATACTTAAAAAAACCAAACCACTACCCACAATGATGGTGGGAATATTATTTGGTTCAGTCGGAATGGCTATTCTTGCTTTTTCTACACAAGGCTGGGTGTTTTTGACAGGATGCATTGTTTTTACTCTGGGGGAAATGACTGCGCATCCAAAATTTATTTCTTACGTTGGGCTTATTGCTCCAGCCGATAAAAAAGCATTGTATCAGGGTTATGCATTTTTGTATGGCGTTATTGGAAGTGGAATTGGCGGTATTCTTGGCGCTAAATTATATGTATATTATGTAGAGCAAAGCAATAATCCATCTGCCCTATGGCTTACATTTAGTATGATTGGCGTAGTTTCTGTTTTACTATTATTTTCATACAATTTCATTTTTAACCGCAAGAAAGCCACGGCTGAATAAATATATAAATAAAAGATTGTTACTTTTGAAGTAATAATGAAAACATATCTTATCATAGGGCTTGGAAACATTGGACGCGAATATGCCGGAACCCGCCATAATATTGGCTTTGAGGTAGTGGACTTTCTGGCCCAGCAACACGAGGTTACTTTTCAGTCGTCGAGATATGCCGATGTGGCTTTTTATATGCTAAAAGGACGAAAGGTTGTTTTAATTAAGCCTTCAACTTATATGAATTTGAGTGGAAAAGCCGTTTCGTACTGGATGCAACAAGAAAAACCCGAAGAAGTTTTAATAATAGCCGATGATGTGGCTTTACCCCTGGGTTCCATTAGAATTCGGAAAAAGGGAGGTGCCGGAGGACACAATGGGCTTGAGCATATTATTCTAACATTAAACACGGATGAATTTCCTCGCTTACGGTTTGGAATAGGCAATGATTATCCAAAGGGAATGCAGGTAGAGTATGTTCTTGGTCGTTGGTTTCCTGAACAAACTTCAGTTGTAATAGAAAATATAAAATTGGCAGCCAAAGCCGTTGAAGAATTTATTCTGGGCGGCATAGATAATTCAATGAACAAATTCAACAAAACAACATAAGAAATACAGCCTACTAAGTTTAAAAAAACACTAAGCTGTTATCTAAACCTGTTATTTTCAAAGAGCAAACTAGTCAATAATAGGAACAAAATCTTTCTTTGGTTTGCAACCGAATACAAAGTTCATCCCAAAATGAAAATTCATATATTTTAAATTCCTTGGAATAGTAACACTTTGGGGTTCTATAGAAGTAACTATTCCGTTATTGTCTTTTTTTTCTTCAGTCCAACTATATTTGTTCCAAATCAATGGTCCTAATACGTTATCTGTCAAAACATAAAACTGAAATGCAGCTAACTTAAGCGACATGCCCAGGCCAATATTGGCATAATTTCTATTTATAATGGAATAGGATCCTGTTACATGCCAGATATTACCAAATTTATGCATATATGCAAGGCTCAAGGATGGATGTATTGTTTTGTTATAAAAATGCATCCGCAATAAGGCAGAAACCTGATCCTTTTCGGTAAGCTTATAAAAAGCACTTGCATTTATTTTAGTATTCAACATTGTACTATATTTTTCATGTGTTGAATCAGGCAGAAAAATATCGATTAAAGTATCTGTTAAGTTGTTTACAAAAGAATCAACCCCCATCTCAACAAGCTCCGAAATATCAACACCATCAAAAGTAAAGCTGTTTTTGGTGTCATTGCTTTTAATGTTAAGTGGATTACTTTTCCACTTAATATATCCTAAATCAAGGAGGCTTAAACCAAACGAAAGTTTCTCATTAAATTTATAAGTGGCACCAAAATCAAATCCTAAACCCAAATTAGATGTAAGTAGAAAATATTTTGCGGGATCAAATTCATTTCCGGATGAATCGCTCATCATATTTTGTATTTCGTTTGTGTTAACCAAAATGTCAGAGGTTGCAGTTATGTCATAAAACTCACTATCTGTGCGTAGTGAAACATTTGTTCGGCGGGTATTAACGTTAGACATTCCAAACAATATTTTTGCACGAGCACCAAATGTCCAAATTTCATTAAACTTATAAGAGTATCCAAAAGCAAACTCCCTATAATGATTTTCGTTAATTCTAAAATTTCCAATCTTTAGAGTTTCATCCATTAAAGCTCCATTACCATAAAAGATAAATTCAGCTAAATCTTTGGGATACGATACACGGGCATTAAAACGTTCGGTAGCAGCAAAACTAACATAGTGTTTATCATTTATTTTAAAACCAAACGACAATAACTCTTCGCCTGCTTCAAATGAAATATTATTATGTGGTTTTAATTTTTTAATTAATGACTCTATGTTAAATTCCACAGAATCTAAAGAGTTAACAGAGATAACATCTTTTGCATTAAAGCCATTGTGTCCGGCACCTAAATAAAAAGAAGAAAGAACAGGCATCCCAATGTGCCACCTGCATTGTGGCATAAAAGCAGGGTTGGAATAATGTGATTGCGGAATTATATTCATTCCGTGAATAATCATATCATTTTGTGCTTTTAATTGAAAAGAGCCAACAAATACTGAAGAAAATAAAACCAGAAATATCAAAATGTTTTTCATATCCCAACTCCTTTTTAATTAAAATCAGAACTGTTAAACTTTAATTGCACTTGAGCACTTAATCTTACATCAAGTTTGTAATAAGAATAAATCTTAACAAGCTGAGAGCCATTACTGTATGTGTCAAGTTTAGCCCTAACAACAATTTTTTTCGTGTTTTCAAGATTTCCTATACGTGGTCCGCTAATTTTTTGAGTAATTGTTTTTGAAACGGGCGATGTTACGATATAATCAGGAGCCGGTCCCGGAGTTGCAGCATGAATGACCTGATCTATTGGGCTTAACAATGAATCTAATCGGTTATTTAAAGAATCGCAAAAATATAATTGAACCAAGCCGTCAATTGGAAATCTGTTATTTGTATAAAGCTTAAATAAAATCCAGTCAACATGGCTTAAATCATCTCCAAAACTTAATTCTACCGTGTCTTGTAAAATAAAGCCCTTGGCTGTTCCATAAAAAGGCAATTCTAATTTTGCTTCAACCGCCATCATGCTGTTGTCTTCAACAAAGTTTTTTACAACATTTCCATTGGGGTTGGTAGAACCGGAAACAAGGGCAACTATTTTTTGAGGAGTGATATTTAGTGCAGTATTTATGTTTGAATTGTTCTTATCGAGAAAAAGCGAAGTAGTAGAAATATTACCTATGGATGATGGATATGAAATATTCCAGGGGTTTGGAATCCCCGAGCCCGTAATATTTACAATCGAATATGGATTGTTTGTTCTTATGGCGGCAAAATAATTTATAGATGTCTGAATCGGCATGCCCCATCCATTATAAATATTAATATATAAACGGGGGTCTTCCCAGTTAACAGTACCCGTCAAACTATTATTATATACACGAATACCTATTGTGTCGTTATTTAAATTTAAATTCAACTGGCCAAAATACCCATAAGCATACCTAAAAGCCATTCCGTTAAAACCTAAATTAAAATTGACAAAAGAAGCGTTGTTTGAGCCACCATTAGCGTGAACCGTAACTTTAAAGTGAACAGGTAACCGGTTATTTACAACAGAACTATTAAAAATTAGTTTTGCGCCATTTAATGACTGGGAAGTATTATTACCTGATGTATTATAATTAAGAGTAACAGCAAAAGGTGCGCCGTTTAAAGTTGATCCCGGTATTGTCATTTGAACTGTTGCAGGATAATTCAAATCCGAATTCATGGTAAAAGAAAGTTGCCCGGCTTTTAACAATATAGAGTCAAGCGTCATTCCTCCACTTAAATTAAAATCAAAATTAAAATCAAAATCAAAAACATGGTCTCCCGTAGTAACACCTAAAGGAAGATTATCACTAAAGTTCATGTTTTGATCGGTAATATGAATAAGACTTTCTGCCGTTTCGCTAAATACGGTGTCTTCATACACCAAATAAACAAATTGATTGGAATCTATTACAAGCAAATCGGTGGAATCATAATCGTTTAAAATATCCCACAGAGTAAGACTGGTATTTATAAGAGGCGCGGCAACATTTGGATCCCAATTTACCGTGCTGGCCGTATCCATGTCAAACTCCTCTTTTACACAGGAAGAAATAAGGATAGACATCACTCCCAAAAATAAAATGGATGAGATTATCTTTTGTTTCATAGTAATGTGTTTTATGTTAGAAATAAAAAATAGAATTTCAAATATACTTAATTTTTAATAATTTCAATTAACATCTTAATAGTTAATAGGAAAAATAATTGTTTTAAAGTTTATAAAACATTCTAATTCTCCCTATTATCAAGAATATTATTCTATTATAATTGTTTCAGTCTCAACAGTTTTTCCAACAACACCCGTCAGTAAAATTTTTGCCTTGTACAATGTAGAGGCAAAACCATGGGCCTGGGTTTTATACAATAAGTCTTTATATTCTGTTTTTTGAGACAGAATACCTAAATTATTATCATTATTATGAAATATTATAAAATTTTCATTATTTGCTGTAATAACTTTAAAATTATCTATAGAACTTGCTGATATTTTTTCATAAAACAACTCCTTCCCTTCTTTGTTAAGTATAATAAGATTACCTTCCGATATCACATAAATACTGCCTCCCTGCAAATTAAACAAAACATTTTCACCATAAGATTTTTCCGATATTATTGCTGTTTCTCCATCAGGCTTAATTTCAATTAATTCCCCATCCGGTGAAAAAGCCAGCCATGCCTTTGAGCTTTTATCACCAAATAAAGGATTAAATCCTTTGTTATTTTGTATTTTGTCTGTACTAAAAACAAATTTCCCTTTCCGGTCAAAAACACAAACCTCACCTGATTTAAACGAAACCACAATGTAATCATTTCCATTTAACGGATTATAAAACACATTGCATTGACCTTTTTGCGATAATGAAGGTTTAAGCCAACCATCCGTTGTTTTACCGTCGGCAGTGTAATTATTTAAAATCCCTTTATTGTCACAAAATATTAAACGATACTTCCCATTGTTGTCATAATCCGTAACGAGCAAATTGGAAGATATTCCTGATTTTATTGAAATCGGAAAAGAAGAATGAATTTTCCCGTTAAAATTTATAACATAAACGCCTTCGGAAGTAGTAAATGCCAAACTTCGTTTTTCTGCATTATCTGGCCACAATATTTGAAAGTCGGAATTAACGCCATCTCCAACTTCTTTTTTCCATATAATTTCTCCTTCCGAATTTAATAAATATAAATTGTCATATACATCGGCAACAGCTATCCAATAATTTTCGCCTTTAGAATCTTTTAATATTACAGGCTGTCCGGTTATATTGGCATCAAGCAGTGTTGTCCAAGAATCTGTTAAATTTGTTTCGGAGTTTTCAAAAAGCCATGTACAGCTAATTATAATGCCTGACTGGTGTTTTGCTGCAGAAAATGAAAGAGTGCCAATTTGCTGTTGCTTTTTATGAGAGCTTATGATTGAATTAACTAAAGCTGAATCTCCAAGCCATTTATGTACAAGATAATACATCGCCGTATTTGCATTAAGATAAGAAAAAACATTCCACGAAGATGTTACATTGTCATTAAGCTTGTTTTTATTTACCACAGTACTTAAAGTACGCCCCGATAATATGTCATTAACTATCGGTTTTAAATTTTCTATTGATTTTCCTATATATACAAAATCTTCAACAATGGCAATACATGTTTCATCTATTGACTCAAATAATGGCCCGAATAAACTATAGGCCATGTATTCAACTGGAACGTTTATAAAAACTGCATTACGAAAACTTGTGGTATCCCATTTGTTTTTATTTGCATAATTCAATAAACATTTCCTTATCTCTGCTCGATTATTTATTTTAAATACTCCTGTTACATCAGGCTCTTTGTTTATGCCTGTTCCGGTTGAAAACACACACAACAACCCATCTATACTATTATAAATGCAGGATTCAAAAGACTCCGCCTTTATTTCCTTGTTTAAATGAGTGATTTCTGCTTTATTATTATAAGAATTATGCTTGTCGTTAGATAATCTTTCGGTGTATCCGGCAAAAAACCCATTAAAACTTTCAAATCCAAAGGAAAAAGCTGCAGATGTGTTTATGGGCAGCATGGAAAAAGCACTTTGTGATGCCTCGTCTAACGGTTGATCAAACAGCGACATGAAAGACTCTTTATTGTCTGTTATTGGAAATAATCCCGAAAAGTTTATGGCATTATCCTGAAAGGTTACATCTATGTTTCCCCACGAAGACAGTGTTTGAATAAATGCGAGATTTAAATACGTATCTGGTGAAAAAAGTCTGCCCAGCGACTTATAAAGCAGCGGAGTGTTTACAAAAACATTTATGGCACATTCATTTGTTGCTTTATTAAAAGCATTGACAAAATCCTTATTGTTTGATATTCCCGTATTTTTCTGTTTGGCATTTATTGCCTGTTCAAGTAATAAATTTGACGAAGAAGAAACGAGAATATTATTAACGGGATAAAAAATTAAAGTGCTTTTATTTATCGTATAACAAGTTTTTCCTTTTATTTCTGTTTCGTTAAAAGAAATTTTACCACTGTTGTTTAGCTTTTCATAAACTGTTTTTGAATTTATACTATCAGGAAGTTCAAGAACAATTAATGATTCAATTTTGTCTTTTGTTGCTGAATGAAGAGAGACAAATAATTTTGAGTCATAAAGAATATTTTTCGTTTCGGGACATAAGGAAAATACCGAATCTGCCTGCAACAACCCCGACATAAAAGTCTTTACTGCTGGAATAAATATAATTTTTTCAATAATAACTTTATTCTCATTCTTATGTAATATTTCTCCGGCATTATTAAAGCGAAAAACAGTAAAGGCACTTTCGGGAATAAAATCTGATGCTTTGTGTTTTTTGCCGGAACTGAAGGGTTTTAGAACGATAAATGCGACAATCAGTAAGATTGTCAAAACGCACGCACCTGCAATAATGTAAGTGCGCTTATCCCATTTTTTAAAAAACCGGATAAAATTTTTCATGTTACAAAACTACTAATTGACTTTTCTAAAAAATTGATTTAATCAATAAAACATTAACATTATTTTGTTAACTCTTGTTTTGCCTGCAAATCATTTTACGCGTAAATAAATTACGCTTTGTTTGTCAAGCGAATTACTGTTTATTATCAAAACTCCCAACGAGGGTTTATTAATCAAATCTCTATTGATGCAAATATTTAATACTGCAACGTTTCCCGGAATAATTGTATTATGTTTAAGATTTGCCGAAATCCATTGCTGGGCAGATTTCAAAGATTCTATTTCCAATGTTTCATCACCTGTATTTGTTATAAAAACCTCGTAACATTTTACGGTGTCGTCCAATGAAATTTTTATATCGTTTGAGGAAAGATTTAGAAGCGGGCCGCTTATGTTTCGCTTTTTTTCACCTTTGTAATCCGACTCATAACTTACTATTTGTATTCGGCGTTCAAGTGCCGCTGAAACGCTATAAATTGAATTGCGCATGTCATTTGGGTTGTCGCTTACAAACGGGCTGGCCAATGCCTCTCCGATGGGCTCCGCCATTATATTTAGTCGTCCGCCATTAGGAGCTTTTCCTTTTAAAAATGGTTCAAAAAAACCTCCGTCAACCTTAATAAAGTAATTTATCAGACTGCTAATTCTTCTTTTTGCAAGATTTATATTGTATTCCGTACCGGTTAATGGGCTGCAAAATCCCTGAACTTTTATTGTAACACTGCTTCCGGCCTCTAAGTCCTCTTTCATTAATGGAGTAAATTCAAGTAGTTTTTTAAAGCCATTTATTACATATTCCAAAAAAAACAACTCAATACCGGCTTTGGCTTTAAAAGCTTCTTCGGTACCAAGTCCTTTTGAATATTCCTTTTTATAGCGATCTATCAATGAGATATAAGAATAATATGTTTCGTCGTATGATGTTGTTGCCACGGTATCCCGGCTTCGGGGATCGGGTATGTCATTATGAAAATATAAGTCCAAGGGCAATAATTCTTCAATTTTATTAATCAGTTTGTTTTCAACAACAATCACTTCTTCTTTTATATTTGTTGTTGTGTCTGTTTTTACATTTTTTGAATCATAAAACGCATATAAATCATTACAACAAGTCTCTCCTTTCAAATAATAGGACCCTTCTCTGTTCGAAGTAAAATAACCGTCTCTGTCTGTTGAATTAATGTTAAAATAAAAATCGTTCGCTGCTGAAGATATTGGATAGCCAATATTTTTAGGTTTTTCCCAATCGCTAAAAGACCCATGCGAATAAAATATATCATATCCTCCAAGTCCATAATACCAGTCGCTGGAAAAATACAAATTGTCGCTTTCCGTATCGTAAAACGGGGTAATTTCATTTCCTTTTGAATTAATTATACTACCCAGATTGGTTGGAATACTATATTTACCGTCTTTTCTAACACTAAACCATATATCCAGTTTACCATAACCGCCGGGTCGGTCACTTGAAAACAGCAGAATTTCATTCTTGCTGCTATCTACAAAATAATATGGCTGTGTTGACGTGTAATTTTCCAAATTAATTGAAAGCTTTTCCGGATTAGTCCACTTGTTATTTATAAGTTTTGAATTAAATATGTCACATCTATATTTATATTCCCCTGTCATTTCGCACCTGTTAAACCACATTTCGGTTTCATCTTCATTTAAACAAATATTTGCAGTATGCTTTGTTTTACTATTAATTGGTTCCGAAAGTTGAGTTGGGCGAGACAAACCCATAGTGGTAAAATAGCTGACATATATTGCAGATAAAAACGAATTGCCCAGTAATCCGTTTTCTCTTTCACTTAGTATCGGCTGAACCGATGTAAAATATAATTTTTTTTCGCCTTGCTGAAAGCCTCCAAATTCGCTAAAGGGTGAATTTACAGGCAAGGACAGATGTTCTATAAGAATTGATGATGTTGTGTCTTTTAAAAGCATTTCCGTTTTATCGAAATTGTTTAATTGTTCCAGGGCTTTTTCTTCGCACCATAAGTCATTGTTGTTTTGTTCCAAGTACAGAGTATAATAAGCTTTTGCCATAACGTAATCCAACAAGTTTCTGGATAGTTCTGCCATCCAAAATAAAGTTTCGGGAAACTTATTATCTGTATCGTTTTCATAAACTGTTTTATAACACTGAAAAGCCAGAATATAATTATGATATCTTCGGGCAGATTCTCCAATTTTGTACCAAAGCGAAATATTTGCAGAATCTGTTTTTATGGCTTCATTATAATATTTAAACGCTGCCTGATAATTACCTGTTTTATATTCGGCATCTCCACGTATTTCAATATCCGTTTGGGCAATAACATGAAAAACTGATGCGAAAAGAAAATATATTATTATACAACGTTTTGTCATAATCAAAAAATCGGGCAAGGAATTTCGTGGTTTGTTTTTCTTTCAGCCTTATTAAATACTGCAGAAATGCTAAACTCAAATCCTCCTCTGCAATGACTTGCAGGCGCTAATTTTGACATGTTAACATCATAGCTGATGCCGAATTTATAGTTCAGATAATCTAATCGCGCTCTTAAAATAATGCCGTCACCAAATCGATAAAACATACCCGCGGAATAAGCTTTATAAAACCATGGGTCAAAGTTTTTTACAAAATTATAATCTGCCCCAAATATAATTTCGGTAAAAACTCCTTGTTTAGAAAAAAACAAAGACGGTAAAACAGCACCATTGCGTAAAATATTATTTTTATATGTAATATTTGCTGCCCACCTCGTATTTAATCTTATTGTATTATCATTAAAAAATGATTGCTTCGGTTTATTAATATTCATTGCAGAAAGTCCCATTAATAGCTCATTCCTGTTACTAAGCTTGTACATATAGGCAACTCCGGCACTTAATGTCGGAAACCAAAAATTGTATTTTGTAAAAGATTCACCGCCAGGCAATGATGGGTCATAAATTAACCCATTATATTGATTATCAAAATAAAGATTATCAGGATTAAAACTTTTTTGATGAAACTTAAGCGAAATACCACCCGATAAAAACTCATTATTAAAGCGACTCAACGCCTTAATGTATGAACAAGATAAACCAAACCCGCTTGTGCCCAAAAAAGCATCTCCGGCTTTTTCTCTCATAAAATCAGTTCCCAATCCAACTTTGCCAAGATGATTTCCTTTCCGCTGAATACTCATGTCAAATGCAGCCAGATAGGTTTGATATGGTATCGTAACAGATTGCCACTGATGTTTGGTGTTGGCCGAAAATCTAAATTGTTCACTTATCATACCTGTTTGTGCAGGATTTAAGTAAAAAGGAACGTTATTAAACTGACTAAAATGAATATCCTGAGCCTTTGATAAAAAAGATATTAGTAGTAATAATATTATAAAGACCGTTTTAAACATAAGTTTATCTTAATAAAGTTATATTACCCTTTTTTATAAACTGAACATGGTTATAACAATCTATCTCTAAGTAATAATCAAATACTGCGGGATTCAATAATTTTCCGCGAAAAGTTCCATCCCAGCCTTTTGTGGGATCATTTGTTTCAAAAACTTTTTCTCCCCAGCGGTCAAAAATTACAAAATACATGTGATCAATATATCTGGAGCGAATATAAAGCACATCATTTATTCCGTCACCGTTTGGTGTAAATGAATTGGGAATATAAATATACGGGTCGTAGCAATAAACATCCAAAACAACAATTTTAACCGTATCGGTATATATACAACCATAGCCGTCATTTAGCACAACCGTATATGTTGTTGTTTGTAACGGCGATGCATCCGTGTTTGCGCTATGATTGTTCGTAAGGCTTTCCGTCGGGCTCCATGTATAGAAAACTCCCGGTATTTCCGTTGCATGAATCATTGTTGATTGTCCTTGATAAATAGTATCATCATCCGACCAAACAAAAACAGAATCATAAATATAATCAACTTCTATGTTAAAAATATCTTGATGAATACAATTGTGCGAATCGCTAATTGTAAGAGAATACACACCCTGACATATATTATTTAAATCTTCGGTATTTTGACCATTATTCCACGCATAATTATACGGAGGTGTTCCTCCTATTGTGGTTCCATAAACATAACCATTACAGGCAACATCACAATTAACATCTCCGTTTTCTCCAATATAACTGAGAAATTGAGGTTGATCTACCAAAATTGTGGATACTTGTTGACATCCGCTTGCATCGTACGTGGTAACGGAATAAAGACCAGAAGCTAGATTATAAATGTTTTGGGTCGTTTCTCCATTGTTCCAGATAAATGTATAAGGTGCTACTCCACCCGTTGGATTGGTTGTAATGATGCCGTTGGAGTCACCATAACATAAGGGTTTTGTAACATTTACGTTCATGTTAATTTCCTGATAATCCACAAAGACTTCGTCTGTTTTTGTGCAATATCCATTGCTAACTTGCACGTAATATGTATGTGGTGCGCTATGAATAGTTGCGCAAGTTTTTCCATTCGGATAATTATTTAAAGTGTCCGTAAAGTTTGGATTTGACGACCAATGAACCGTAAAATTAGTTCCGCCGGAATATGAGGCGGTAAGAATTAATCCCGGAGAACAGGTTACTGTGTCATTTCCCGCATCAACAATCAAATCATATACGTTTACGGTTTGGTAAATTGTGTCTTGACAAACACCATTGGAAATAACAAGATAATAATTTGTTGTTGTTGGTGGATTTGCAGTTGGATTGGAAATATTTGCATTGCTTAAATAAGCAGACGGATACCAATGTAAGCTAATGTTGGGGTCAGAAAAGGGTAAAATACCTATTTGAGTCATGTCGCCAATACAAATACCAACATCGTTTAAAGTGTCAGTACTGCTTGATAAAACTATAATTTGTTTTGTTATTGTATCCGAACTATTACAAGATGTGGCATCGGAAACTATTAATGTAACATTATAAATACCCGAACTTGTATAACTATATGACGGATTGCAGTTTGTACTGGTTACTCCGTTGCCAAAATCCCAAAAACAAGTTGCCAAACCCGGGTTTGGAAAATAAGAAGTATTAATAAAATTAACTGTAAAAGGGAGGCATATTACATTTGGCATATTAAAATCAGCAACAATGGCCGGTAAGCTGAAATCTATTTTAATAACCCCGTTATTACAATTTGATGAATTATTTGTATTGGACCATGCGCCCGGCGTAGTGGGGAAATCATCCAAGCCTCCACAGCCAGCACAAACAGACTGATATATTCGACCTAAACGGTCGAAACGACTGGTGCCACCATCAACATGTTCTGAACTTGAACCGCCATAAAAAGACCCAAAAACAATACCTGAGGCATCGTCTCTCATACACAAAAAATAGTAATCATTATTGTCGGTTGTAGTTTGAAAAGCATTGGCCGTAATAGGCAATCCGGCTGTTCCGCCAAATCCATTTAAATATGGACTCCCCCAACCCGACAAATAAATATTATGGCAATAATCAACCAAAAAAGCTGTAGGGCTAATATTTACAACCCCATTCCCTGTTCCAAATCTTGTTGACCACACTACCGTGTTAAGCATTTTGTTTATTTTTGAAATAAACTGTCCTCCTCCTATGGTATGCCATGCTGCATTTTGAATTAAAACCGATCCGGTAGATGAACTTTGCCCAAAAACATAAAAATTATTTTGTTTATCTGTTTCAACAAAATATACCTGATCATAAGCCGAAGTACCCCAGTAAGTAGATCGTAAAATAGAAGTGCCGTCACTTTGAATTAAAGATATAAATCCATCAGACACACCACCCTGATATGTAGGCATAAGAGCAGTAGAAGTTGTAGGGAAATTGGTGCTTGAAGTTCCACCTGCAACAGATGGAACATTGAACTCATTTAACGAAATACTGTAAATTGCGTCTGCAGACGAGCCTCCCAAATATGATGACCATAAAGTTGTTGTTAACAACCTGTCAAGTTTAATTATAAATCCATCCTGAGAACCTCCCCCATAACCAGGCTGAAAAACTCCCGATGTTGTTGGAAAGTTATGCGAAGCAGTACTGCCAACAACATAAACATTGCTGTTTTCATCAAGCAAAATTTCTCCCCTTACATCATCGGCGTAATTATGTTTTAAATTAACATCCATGCTTAATCCGTCATTTCCCGAACCACCAAAGTAAGTAGATGCCAATAATGACGTTCCGGCAGCATTAAAACACGTAATTCCAAGATCGCATCCGTTGGAAAAATTAATAATATATGTTAGTGTGTAAGATGTGCCACCATTAAAGCTATTGTCAATACATCCTGGGGTTGTAGGATAATTTGAAGACCCGGTAGTTGCAAAAACATATAATTCATTAGCTGAATTTACAACTATGCTGTTTGGTACATCAGGTCCCGAACCTCCCAAATATGTGCTATAAATAAGAGATGTTCCTGTTGTATTGTATTTGGAAATTGCTATATCAACATTTCCTCCGTATGTTGTCTGATAAGCTCCTACTGTTGTAGGATATCCCATGCCGAAAACAACTCCGCCCGCATAAACATTGCCTTGCTGGTCATAAGTTGCCGTATAACCCCAGTTATCGGCTGTAGAACCCGAATAGGTCCCAAAAACAATAATAGGATCTATAACTAAATCATAATTTCTATTATAATTATTACCAAGTTTAAAACTTACAAACTTGCCTTGCAACAAAAAATCACATTGAACAAAAACGGTATCGTTATTAATTATCTGCCATGCCAAAGGCCTCATTTCAACAATGTTTCCCAACGATGTAGATAAAACTATATTTCCGTTATCCAATTTAATATTGTCAATTCCGTTATATTTTATCTTGATATCGCCCGGATTAGCCGATGATGAAACATAAAATTCATATTTCAAAAATCCTTCATTTTCCGTCAAACCTAAATCTATTCCTTTGTATAAATTTATATAATTAATGCTTTTGTAACCATACACGTTTGATTTCCATCTGGAATCATCATTACCTAAATAAAAATTATAATATTGAGATGTTTGATTATATTTTTCCAGCAAATCGGTTTTTGCTCCAACAAATTCCATTTCGTAACAATGCGCATTAATAATGTTATTGGGCTGTTTTCTTATTTTTTTTTCGTCGTCAGGCAACATTTTAAAGTGCAATAACTCCGCTACCATGGCTTTATCGCGTAAGTCAAAAACAATTTTATTATTAAACAAGAACATTTGGCCTATAGGAAGCTCGGCCTTAAATAAAAAAGGCTGTTCCCATTGCCCTTTGTTTTCAATAAACACGATATTCCCTCCAAGAGTATCCGTACCCTTATGCAATACCTCTGCAAAGGAAAAAGATATCGACATTAATGTGAATATTATTGTCAATATGAGAATTCGCATAAATTGAATTTATAACAAAGATATAGTTTTATTAGATAAAATACAATAATAATAAGTACAAAAGGTTTATCTAATTATAACAAATGATATGCGTCTGTTTTAGTAATAAAAAACCAAAAGCTTTTTGTTATTTGGGTGCCCACTTAACCAGCAAATATGCAATCCCCATAAAAATTATATTTGGAATCCATACTGCCAACATTGGGTGAAGATTTCCGTTTGTGGCAAATGTACTGCTAATCTGCATCAGCAAAATAAAAGCAAAGCTTAATGACAAACCAATACCGATATGGAGTCCTGTTCCTCCGCGAGTTTTGCGGCTGGATACAGCAACACCTATGATAGTTAAAATCACTGTGGCAAACGGAAATGCAATGCGTCTATGCCTCTCTACTTCCAATTGTTTAATATTATCGGCTCCTCGCATTTTTTGTTTTGCAATATGCTTGTTTAGCTCAAAGAAATTCATGACATCAACATTTTCCATGTCTTTGTTAAAGTCTTTGGGAAGAATAGCCAAAGTAGTATCAAGTTTAGGCAAATAGCGCAATTTTTCAACAGAATCATTAATATATCGGTCATAAACTTCGGTTAACTGCCATTTTCCGGATAAAGAATCATATACTGCCATATTTGCCCAAAGTTTTCTGCTCATACCGCTTTTAAAGTCAATGGTTTCAAGAGTAAACATCATTGCCCTGTTCGACTTAAAGTTAAATGACTCCATATATACATATTCGCCGGGCGACATTTGCATGTGTATATTTCTGGCCCCCTGCGGTTTGTTTTTACGAATATAATTATACTCAAAATCCAATCTTACCGCATTAGCCGGTGGTATAAGAAAATTTTGAAGTATAAACGAAAAAACTGCCAAAAACATTCCCGTTAAAACAAAGGGAATTAATAGCCTTTTAAAACTTATTCCACCTGTTAAAATGGCAATCAACTCAGTATTTCCAGCCATTTTTGAAGTAACAAAAACTACGGATATAAAAACAAACAACGGACTAAAAAGATTTATGAAGTATGGGATAAAATTGAAATAATATTTAAAAATTATGTCATACAACGATGCATGCTTATCTATGAAATTATCAATTTTTTCAGATACATCAAAAGCAATAATTATGAGCAAAAGCAATGCTATAGCCAAAGCAAACGAAGACAAAAATCTTTTAATTATATATTTATCTATAATTTTCATCAAAGACGTATCATAGTTTGTTTTTCGGCTTCGACAGCCCATGTTTCGTAATTTCCATTTATTATTGCTTCCCGTGCTTCGCCAATCAAACGTAAATAAAAAGCAAGATTATGAATACTTGCCAAAATGGGTCCAAGCATTTCTCCGGCAACAAATAAATGGCGCAAATATGACTTTGATGTTGTTTTATCAATTTGCAATGGGCTGTTTTCTTCAATAGGAGAAAAATCCGACTCCCATTTTTTGTTTCTCATATTCATTATCCCATTACGGGTAAAAATCATTGCATTCCTTCCATTTCTGGTTGGCATAACACAATCGAACATGTCTATTCCGTATCCTATACACCTGATTATATTTGCCGGGGTTCCAACTCCCATTAAATATCGGGGTTTGTTCGAAGGAAGAATATCACAAACCTGCTCTGTTATTTTATACATTGTTTCTGCCGGCTCACCAACGCTTAAGCCGCCAATGGCGTAGCCCGGACAATCAAATTGCTTAACAAAACGAGCTGATTGTTCACGTAAATCTTCATATACGCTACCCTGAACTATAGGAAAAAGACCTTGTTCTGCACCATAATACGGGTTTGTTTTTTGAAAATGTGTATAACAGCGTTCCAGCCACAAATGAGTTAATTTCATGCTTTTTTGGGCATAATTTTTATCGGCCGGATATGGAGTACATTCATCAAAAGCCATAACAATGTCTGCCCCTATTGCCCTTTGCATTTCTATAACATTTTCGGGCGTAAAATAATGACGACTCCCGTCTATATGCGACTGAAAAACAACTCCGTCTTCAGTGATTTTTCTAATTTTAGAAAGAGAATATACCTGATATCCCCCGCTGTCGGTCAAAATGGGTTTATTCCAGCCATTAAAGCCATGAAGTCCTCCGGCACTTTTTAAAATTTCTGCCCCGGGTCTTAAATATAAATGATATGTATTTCCCAGTATAATTTGAGCTTTTATATCATTGTGCAATACATCAAATGGAACACCTTTTACCGCACCCAACGTACCAACAGGCATAAAAATAGGTGTTAGAATATCGCCATGATCGGTATTTAAAACTCCTGCCCTGGCTTTTTTACTTGTATGCTGTACTGTGAAATTCATATTTAAAGCACAAAATTACGACAAAACAAAGGATATTAATATTTTTTATTCCTGACTGTTTTTTATAATTAATTTGTTTAAAAATCTTTTACCACTAAGTTCAAAACTTACAAAATACAATCCGTCGGATAATCCTTTTATGTCAAAATAATTTCCATTATTGGATTTTATATCTTTCATAAGTCTTCCGTCCAGAGAATAAATTTGTATTTCGTTTATTGGAACATTGTTTGGTGTTGTTAAATAAACCTTGTCAAATGCCGGATTTGGAAATAATAATATGTTTTCATTTTTATTAATGTTTTCCAGTCCTTCAATTCCTAAAATTCTGTAAACTGCATGTAGTGCATTTACTTTTCCCCATCCCCATCGGATATCGCCTGTAGTGGGTAAATCTCCTGTTTTGCTGTCTTCTCTTGCCGTTTCTTTTAATATTGTTTTAATTTCCGAGGGATTTAATGACGGATCTGCCTCAAGCATAAGTGCCACAACTCCTGATACCAGAGGGCCGGACATAGAAGTGCCGCTTAATCTCACAAATTTATATGAACGTCCGTTAAATGGTACTTCGGTGGTAACAAAAGAAAATGTGGTTGTTGTAAATGACGAAACAGAAGAACAAACGCTAACGCCGGGGGCCGATATTTCAGGCTTGATTGTGCCATCCATTAATGGTCCAAAGCTCGAAAAACCCGCTATATTACCACCTAAAATCTGACCCGTGCTAGGGTGTTTAAATTCTGAATTATGAGCTGCTACAGCTATTACTGAATGTGCACAAGCCGGTTCGCCTATTCCATAATATGTATCTCCCGCCACATAACTAGCAAACGGAGCAACAAAATCAGAGCCCCAGTTTCCTACACCATTGTTTAACTCTATTAGATTCCATGCATGAACTATTCCGCTATCAGCAAAAATTTTCAGAATTACTTTATAAGCTGAATTTCTGTTTGCCACCCTAATTTGCATAAATGGCCGCTGGTTCATGGCGTTTGCGGAATCAGCCAAAACATTAAACAATATAGTATCGCTATTAATAACCAATATGCTGTCAATATATGATTTTAAAGAGTCAGTAAAATAAAATGGTGTTTCATTCAAAAGGCCTCCGGTTGAATTCAATATCTGAATTTTGGCCTGAAAACCTGCTCCCGGGGTGCCCCACATGGTTAAACACTGACCAAACATTTCTGGATAATAAGAATAACTGTCAAATTTTACCTGAGTTCTTAGGGTGTCTGAATTTGATGCATCATATTTAATGTGAAAATTTACATCACCATTATTACCTGCGCTTGAAACAAAAACAACTCCCAGATTTGAAAGAGAATCTATTGCCTGGCTAAGCAAAGATGTTCCGTCCAAATTTCCCAAATAATACAGACCCCAACTTTGATTAATAACAAGGCGTTTATTAACATTTTCAGAATACTGATACATCCAGTTATAAGCATCTAGGGCAGCTGCAGCATCAATTAAAAAAGTGCTGAATAAAAATTTTGCTTCATAGGCCACGCCTCTGTATATTGTGCCTGCACCACTGCCTCCCGCAATGCCGGCTACATGGCTGCCATGATATGCATATCCATAAACATTTGATGTATCGCATTTGGCTGATAATAACTCCGATTCGTTTTTATATACTGTACCATACAAAAAGCTGGCAGGTGCAGGACCGGATAATTTCCATTGATCCCATGCCGCTTCTATTCTGGTATGTTGTAAGGCTGTGTCATAAAAATTTGGATTGGTATAATCAAAACCCCAGTCAATAACACCTATGAGTACATTTTTACCAGTGAATGGAACAGGCAAATTAAATCCTAAATGAACGCTATCAACTCTTGCATCAGGTAAAGCTCTGTCGAGCATTGGAACTATAGGTCTTGCCAATTCCGTATAAACTATTCCGTTAATATTAAATTTTGTATCTAAAAGATTTTTTCTGATATACAACGAAACAATATTTCCAATTCTGGAGCCTTGCAGTATTCCATCGGGCAATGAATCCATGCAATATTGTTCATTCACTTTTGCTAAAATTGGGTAATATTCTTCTCCTTCTATAATTCTGCTTGATAAATTTTTTGCATTTTTAGCAATAGTCAATTTTTTATGTATATCGTTATTTGTAAATATTTGTGCCGAAACAAATATTGGAAAAGCAATAAAGACAAAAACTAATTTTTTCATTATATGTTGTTTTGTCAAAAATACATCATTTTTACGCACAATTTAACTATATTTAATCAAAATAAACAATAACATTTATTTATTATCATAAATAAAAAAACCTGCAAATGCAGGTTCAAAAAATTTTATAAGTCAAATTTACCGCACTATAAGCAGTGGTTCATTTTGAACTGTGTTTTTATTATAAAAAGTCATGTTATATCTGCCGGCATTAAGTTCCGAAATATCGATTGTTTCGTTGCCTGTTATACCGGTTTTTAACACTGCCCTGCCCTGCAAGTCATAAATTACAAGATTTCCCTGTTCTTTTGTTTCAAGTTTAATATAATTTTCAGCAGGATTTGGATATACTTTTTGTAAAATATTTTTTTCGTCCATACCTCCAACTGTTTCTACCGAAACAACATCTATTGCAGCTTCGGCACCATCAAAACCATAATATACAAAAGCCAAGGCAAATTTTTCCTGTCCAATATAAGATGATAAATCAACGGTGGCAAAAACCCACTCAAAACTATTCCAGCTCGAAGTATCGGTTGATAGTTCAGTCCATAATGTATCTGTAAAAGTCTTTGCACTGTCGATGCTGGCAAGTACCAGCAGGTCATAATTATCATGTGGCTTTATTCCCCAGTATTTAGAGAATTGAAAAAGGAATGTCAATGTAACATTTGAAAATGTTCTTAAGTCCATCACTTTTGTAATTAAATACTCATCCTGAATACCCGATAGCGATTCATCGTATAAGCAATGCACATAAGCTTGGCCCCATGCAGGATCAAAAGTAGATGTTTCCCATGTGGCGGGTGTGGGACCCTGAATAAGCTGCCAATCGTTTGGAGGCATTAATAAGTCTTCGAAATTTTCCCACAACAATATTCCTTTTGGATTTAAAGGATTTTGTGTTTGAACATGTTTTGTATTGTTAATCTTTTCGGTATTCTGAGCCGTTAAAGCAGAAGAAAAAATTAAAGCAACAAATAGTAATAATGGTCTCATTTGTTTTATTATTTGCATTGCAAAGTTAAGCTATTTATATTTGTCGTTTAACAAATTTCATTTTATTGAACATGAAAAATATTCCTTTTTCAATAACTCAAAAATTATCTTTTTGTTTTCCTAATATGAAAATTTATTCTTCTAATCCTGTTGGCGGAGGAGACATAAGCCGGGCTGTCAGACTTGAAACATCCGAAGGAAATTTTTTTTTGAAATACAACTCAAATAATAAGTTTTCCGATATGTTTTGTGCCGAAAAACAGGGTTTGGAATTACTTTATTCAGCTAAAAGCGGACTTATTATACCCAAACCTATTATCTGTGAATCAAATAACGAAGACAGCTTTATTTTAATGGAGTTTATTGAATCATGTTTGCCCGAAAAAAACTTCTGGATAAATTTTTCGTCGCGCCTTGCTTCATTACACAAAAAAACATCAAGTCAATTTGGACTTGATTTTGATAATTATATGGGCTCTTTAAAACAAAGCAATAAATTTCATTCCGACTGGGTCTCTTTTTATATCGAAGAACGCATTTTGATTCAATTTGAAATGGCTGTTAAAAACGGATTTATCGATTCATCAATAAGAAAACAATTCAATTCGTTTTGCAATAAGCTTTCCGATTTAATTCCGGCTGAAAAGCCTTCTTTGATTCATGGCGATTTATGGGCGGGTAATTATATGTCGGGAACAGAAGGAAAAGCAGCAATATTTGACCCTGCCTGCTATTATGGTCACCGCGAATCGGATATTGCAATGACAAAACTTTTTGGAGGATTTTCGAATGAGTTTTATGATGGATATAATGAAGCATATGCATTGGTACCCGGATGGAAAAACCGTACAGACATTTTTAATCTTTATCCTTTACTTATTCATGTGAATATTTTTGGATATTCTTATGTGTATGATGTTATTAAAATATTAAAGTATTATACAGAATAAAAAATTATTTTTTCTTTTCTGTCATTATCATATTAAAGCTTTTTTCAGCAAATTTTACGGGTGATTTATGCCGTAACCAGCTTTTTCGAAGCATTATTTTAAAAGCCAAATCTTTAATTTTATAACTCCATAAATCCATGCTTTTTCGCGATTTTAAACGCTTTATAATCATACGGATTAAGCGGCTTTCCTTTGCTGTAAAAAGATTGTTGCTAATAGCCAAATGGCGGTTATAAACTAATAAATCGTGAATAGGTATTTTAACCGGGCAATTATTACTGCATTTTCCGCAAAGAGTAGATGCATAAGATAAATGGAAATTGTTTTCTTCGTTATCACAAGTATGTGGATATGTAACTGAGCCTATTGGGCCATTATATACCGATAACCAGGCCTGTCCGGATAATCGCTTAAACACAGGGCAAACCGAATAACAGGTGCCACAATGGATACATTGTAAAGCTTCGCGTAAATAAATATCTTCCAATAATTTATGCCTGTTATTATTAATAAAAATAACAGCCATTTCCGAGGGTCCGTCTAATTCTGCATTACGCGCCGGTCCTGAAATAATATGATTATAAACCGAAAGTTTTTGGCCCGTTGAATGCGATGACAACATTGGCAAAAACAAATATAAATCTTTAATAGATGGTATTAGTTTTTCAATACCGGCAATTACAATATGTTTTTTTGGCCATGATGTAACTAACGAAGCATTTCCTTCGTTTTCTGTAATTACAACTGAACCTGTGTCGGCTACCACAAAGTTTGCACCGGATATTCCAATCGAAGAATTAAAAAATTTAGTTCTTAATAGCTTTCTAACAAAGTCTGTTATCTCTTCTGCATTTGCTTCTTTATTAGTACCAAAACTTTTATTAAAAAATTCGATTATTTTTTCTTTTGATAAATGAATGGCAGGAGAAATATTGTGTGAGCGCTTTTGCTCCATTTGATTAATAATGAAATCGCCCAAATCGGTTTCAATCAGCTCATGTTTTTTGTCATTTGTAAAATTTTTCAGCTGAATTTCTTCACATGTTGCAGATTTAGATTTTACGATAATACCGGGAGTTTCAGGAATAATTTCATCCAGAATACGTGAAATATCATTAACAGAATCTGCCCAGTATACAACGCCTCCGTTCTGAATAAATTTATTTTCAAATTCAAGCAAATATTTGTCTAAATTATTAAGAACCCTTTTTTTCAGGAAAGAAAGTCTCTCGCGACAGCCTTCTATATCATCAAACTGATTGATACCTTCCTCTATCTGTTTTAGGCCGTAATCAATATTTTTTCTAAAATAATTTTGAAAATCAACATCTAAAAGCTTTTCAGATATAGTAGTTTTAAAATGATTTATCTGATTATTACTCATAATTATATTAAAATATTTTTATGTTATTAAATAACCAAAAATTTAATATTCAGAAATCTTTTTTACTCTATTTTCATGTCTTCCTCCTTCAAAATCTGTTGAAATAAAAGCTTCTACTATTTCAAAAGCCTCTTTTTCTGAGATAAAACGTGCCGGGATAGATAACACATTTGCATCATTGTGTTGTCTTGCTAATTTTGCTATTTCAACATTCCATGCTAATCCGCATCTTATCAATTTATGCTTATTTGCTGCCATACTCATTCCGTTTCCGGATCCGCAAATCAAAATACCTTTTTCAACTTCGTTTCGTATCACAGCCATACATGCTTTATGGGCAAAATCCGGATAATCGCAGCTTTCTTCGGAATACGTACCTGCATCAATAAATTTTATATTTTTTTTAAAATGTTTAATAATATTTTTCTTTAATTCATAACCGGCATGATCAGATGCAATCACTAATTGTTTAATTTTCATAACCCTCATGTATTTTTTACAAAAATATCAACATTATTTGGTAATTAAGTTAAAAAGTCTAAAAATATTAATTTCAATATTTTAGATTGTTCCGTAAAAATTCAATTTATAATATCTAAACGTTATTTGTTTATAAATAAAATACTTAACATACTTCTTAACAAAGCATAATGTATTTGTTTAAAAATATTAAAAAATAAATTTTGTTTTGTTTTTCATTTATATAAGCAAATATTGTTTTTAACATTCAAAATATAATTTTCAATTATTCATAACAATAATTAACACGTGTATTAACTATTTGTCGATTGTTGAAATTATGATAAATATTAACCTTTTTAATAATAAACATATTGTTGAAAACATTGGCATTTACCTAAAAAACAGTTATTTTTGCAGTTAATAATAATCACATTTTTGTTGACAAAATTTATTAAATGACTTTTACAAATTTTAAAAATAAATTTTTCAACCAATTCACAACGGTTATTATTATGATTGAATTTTAAAATATTTTTCATGAATAAAAAGATAAATAAAATAAAAGCCCTTCAAAAAGAAAAAAATGCCGTAATATTGGCGCATTATTATCAAGTTCCTGAAATTCAGGATTTAGCCGATTTTGTGGGCGATAGTTTAGCTTTGGCACGTCAGGCGGAAAAGACAAATGCCGATATTATTGTTTTTGCAGGGGTTCATTTTATGGCTGAAACGGCTAAAATTTTAAATCCTTCGAAAAAAGTATTAATTCCCGATATGAATGCTGCTTGTTCTCTGGCAGATTCATGCCCTGCCGATTTATTTGAAGAGTTTTTAAAGAATTATCCTGATTATACCGTTTTAAGTTATGTAAATTGTTCAGCTGTCGTTAAAACTTTATCTGATATTATTGTTACATCAACAAATGCATTAAAAATTGTTGAACAATTACCTAAAGACGAAAAAATAATTTTTGCTCCGGATAAAAACCTGGGAAGTTATATAAACAATATTACAGGCAGAAATATGATATTGTGGGATGGCGTTTGTCATGTTCATAATCAATTGAATGTTGAAAATATAATAAATTTAAAAATTCAAAATCCTGATGTGCCATTAATAGCCCATCCGGAATGTCAAAGTGTTATATTGGAGATGGCTGATTTTATCGGATCAACACAAGCTTTATTAAACTATACAATAAATAATCCAAGTTCTAAGTTTATTATTGCTACTGAAGGTGGTATAGTTCATCAAATGAAAAAATATTCTCCCAAAAAAGAATTTATAATCGTTCCGTCCGATAAAATGTGTAACTGCAATGATTGTGAGTATATGAAGCTTAATACAATAGATAAAATTTTAGATGTTTTGGAAAATGAAACAAATGAAATTATTTTATCCGACGATATTATACAAAAGGCTCTAAAACCATTAAAACGCATGCTTGAAATGAGTTAATATGAAAAAAATTATCTTTTCTTTTATATATGTATTTCTTTCTTTTTATGTATTAGCACAAATAGATACAGTATTTGTTCCGGTGAAATATTATTATCCAAATGGAAGAATATCTTCCGAAGGATTTTTAAGGAGTGGAAAACCTGATGGTTATTGGAAAGCATATTATGAAAACGGAATATTAAAGGCTGAAGGAAACAGAAAAGATTTTGTATTGGATAGTATTTGGAAATTTTATGCTGAAGATGGATTAATATCTCAGGAAATAAGTTATGTTAATGGTTTGAAAAATGGTATTAGACGTACTTATCAAAAAGAAGAGATAATTGAGGATTTTTTTGTTGATGATTTAAGAGAAAAACAAACAAAAATAATTTTTAAAGACGGTACATTAAAAGCTGTTATTCCATATGTAGATGGATTGGAAAACGGTACAGCTCTTGAATATAATCATGACGGAGTAATAATATTAATTAATGAATATAAAAAAGGATTTTTGCTTTATCGGGAATATATTAACCGTATAGATCCAAATGGCTTAAAACAAGGTTTGTGGAAAGAATTTTATGCAAATGGAAAGGTAAAAGAAGAGATTACTTATTTAAATGATAAAAAAAACGGATATTTAAAAAAATATGATTCATTGGGAACTTTATTAAGTATAGAAAAATATATTAATGATGAACCGGTTTTATATGCTGAAGAATTAAAGGAATATGAATTAAGACGAGATTATTATCCCAACGGACAAATTAGAATAGAAGGTAGTTATTATAATAATAAACCTGATGGTATTCGTAGGGAGTTTGACAGTTTAGGAAACGTTGTAAAGGGTTATATATTTGTTGATGGTGTTTTGTATGGAGAGGGAATTATTGATAGACTTGGTAAAAAACAGGGACAATGGAAAGAATATTATGAAAATGGCCAACTAATGGCATCGGGAGTATATAAGAATAATCTTAGAGTTGGAAATTGGTTATTTTATCATAGAAACGGAAATATTGAACAGAAAGGTTCATTTTCAGCCAATGGATTACCTGATGGAGAATGGAATTATTACTATGAATCAGGAAATTTATTAAAAAAAGAATTTTACGACAAAGGCGATCAGGAAGGTGAATATGTTGAATATAGTGAAAACGGTGATATAATTGTTAAAGGTTCTTTCGAAGATGGTTTGGAAAACGGCCCTTGGTATTATGCAATAGGAGATATAATTGAAACAGGTAAATATCAGGATGGTGTATTTGTTGACTGGTGGGAACAAAAATCAAAACAGGATGGTCAAATTATTTTCAGAGGTAAATATTCAGATGGTCTTCCAAGCGGTCGCCATACATGGTATTATCCAAATGGTAATAAAAAAATGGAAGGATCATATTTAAGTGGTTTAAAAGAAGGAGACTGGAGAATTTTTGCTTCCGATGGTTCCTTAATAGTCAATATTACTTATAAAAACGGGATAGAAATAAAATATGATAATATTGTTATAAAACCGGAAATAAATCCTTATACAGAGGAATAAATATTTGTGAAAAAGATAAAATTTTAAATTAAAATTATTATATAGCTAAAAAATTATATTATTTGTATTACAAATAAGAATTTTAGAATAAAAGTATAATTTTAACACATTAATTTTATAAAATAAAACAAATAATTAACTTTTAATTTAATGCAGAGATGTTATTTTTTGTATTCTACGAAGGCCGCATAAACAAACAAAATTAAATTTTTAATATAAGAAATAATTTTTTCAGAGTGTTTTTTTGAGTTATTATTTAAAATAAATCAATAAATAGTAATTAAATGAAAATCAATGTTTTATTTAAAATATGGAAAAATTAGAAAGTAAAACTTTAAAATTTATTACATATCCATTGATATTCAACTAAATATTAACATTTTATTATGCTATATACATGAATTAAGCGATATTTTTTTTATATTTGTATCATTAAAATGATAAAATCAAAATTTTAACAATATGAGCAAAATTAAGATTGTGATAGTTGAAGATGAAGCTATTGTTGCAAAAGATATTCAAAATATTTTGACCAACATTGGTTATCAAGTTATGTCAGTAGTTTCTTCTGGTGAAAAAGCTTTGGGAGAAGTTGAGAAACACATGCCTGGATTAGTCCTTATGGATATTATGCTAAAAGGAGATATGAGCGGAATTCAGGCTGCAGAAATTATCAGAGAAAGATATGATATTCCGGTTGTATTTTTAACTGCTTATGCTGATGAAACAACTATAGAAAAAGCTAAATCTGCCATTCCTTACGGTTATATAATTAAGCCTTTTAAAGAGAAAGAGTTACACACTACTATAGAAATGGCTCTTAATAAGCATCAAAGCGACATGGAGCTTATAAAAGAAAGAAATTTACTTCATTCAATTGCTTTGAATAAGGATGACAAAGAAAGTATTTTTGTTAGAGCTGACTATCGCTTGAATAAAGTAAATTTTAAAGAAATTTATTTTGTTGAGGCTTTAAAAGATTATGTTGTTATAAATACGGCTGATAATATTTATACAACGCATACAACAATGAAAGAAATGATGCGCATTTTACCTGAAAAAGACTTTGTTCGTGTACATCGTTCCTATATTGTTCGTTTGGATAAAATTTTCTCAATTAAATATCCCGATTTGGTTATTGAAGGGAAAATGAAAGTAATTCCTATTGGAGGACTTTATCGCAAGGAACTTTTTAGCAGGCTAAATTTAATATAGAGTAAGTAATTTTAAAAAGATGCCGCTTATTATAAGCGGCATTTTTATTTAATATCGTTTGTTTGATACAAAAATTACTTAAGTTTGTAAAGATTAAAATTTTATGAGAAAAATGACCAACATAGAAAAAAAGACCCAAAAGAAAAATTTTTCGAATAATAAGAAAGTTAAAAAGCCAGTTTTAAAAAATGCTGATGAGAAATTTGATTTCGAAAAAAAAAGAAGTAGAAATGAAACAAAAGAACCTTATAAAAATTCGGAATTAAAAGAAGTAAAAGAATCGAGAAAAAATTTTAAGGAAAAGTCTTCAAATTTTGAAAATAATAAACATCCTAAAAAACGTAGATTTAATGAGGGTCTTGATGGAAAAAGGAATAATCTTAAAGTCTCTGAGAATTTTATAGAAAAAAGTAATAAAGGTAACGCAAGGAATATTGAAAGGAAATCGCGTATAAAGTCATCAGACAAAAATCATAAAAGTTTTAATAAAAAGGGTAGGGAAGAGACAAGGTTAAATAAATTTATTTCAAATAGCGGAATTTGCTCAAGACGTGAAGCAGATGTTTTAATTTCTTCGGGAGTTGTTAAAGTAAATGGAGAAATTATTACAATAATGGGTTTTCAAGTAAAACCCGGAGATAAGGTTACAGTAGATGGCCGGGAAATAAAATCCGAAAAAAAGGTTTATATTTTATTGAACAAACCTAAAGATACCATTACAACAACAGATGATCCCTCAGGAAGAAAAACTGTAATGGATATTGTTGGCAATGCCTGTAAAGAACGTGTTTATCCCGTCGGAAGACTTGACAGAAATACAACAGGCCTTTTATTGCTAACAAACGACGGAGAAATGGCAAAGCGTTTAATGCATCCTTCTCATCGGATTATTAAAGTTTATGAAGCAACTCTTAATAAAAATATTACGATTGCTGATATGAAAAATATTTCGAATGGAGTGGAACTTGATGGAGACTTTATACCTATAGATGGAATAGCATTGGCCGATCCGGACAAAAAAAATATAGTTGGCCTGGAAATTCATAGTGGGAAGTACCATATTGTTAAACGAATTTTTGAAAAATTTGGGTATGAGGTCGTGAAATTGGACCGGACTATGTACGGACCTTTAACCAAAAAGAACCTACCCAGAGGTACCTGGCGTTTTTTAACTGATAGCGAAATTTCAATTTTACACAGACTTTAAATATTAAGATTATGGATATGAATTTTGAACATTTGTGGTCTTCTAATGTTGGTAAAATGAAAAAATCCATCATTAGAGAATTATTAAAACTTACCCAAAAACCCGAGGTAATTTCTTTTGCCGGGGGCTTACCAGATCCGGCTTTATTTCCTTTTAATGACGTACAGGTTTGTATTAACTCTGTTATAGAAAAAGATGGAGCCAAGGCATTACAATATGGTACAACAGAAGGGGATAATAAATTGCGGGCACAATTGGTAAAAAGATATAATAGTACCGAAGGATTAAATATATCGGAAAATAATGTTTTGATAACAACTTCATCTCAGCAGGGATTGGATTTTTGTGGTAGGGTATTCATTAATCCCGGCGATGTTGTTTTTTGTGAACTTCCTTCTTATTTAGGAGGATTAAATGCTTTTTCGGCAAGTGGTGCAGATTTAGTGGGAATTGAAATGGATGAAAATGGCATGAGTCACATAAAACTTGACGAGGCAATAGAAAAAACGATAAAGGAAGGAAAAACTCCAAAATTTATTTACGTTGTACCGGATTTTCAAAATCCTGCAGGAACAACTATGGACGAACAACGCAGAAAAGAGATTTTGCAAATTGCCTATAAATATAAGTTGCCCATTGTTGAGGATTCTCCGTATCGCGACTTAAGGTTTGAGGGTAAAAGCCAGCCTATGTTTCAGCAATTAGACACACAAAATTTGGTTATCACCTTAGGTACATTTTCTAAAGTTTTTTCTCCGGGATTTAGACTGGGCTGGATTATAGCTCATCCATATTGGATTGATAAGTTTGTTACCATTAAGCAAATAGCTGATCTTTGCAGCTCTGCAATATTACAAATGACTGTTGCTGAATATTTTGAACGTGGATTTTATGATAAAAACATAGAAATTATCATAAATAAGTATCGCGAAAAGCGTGATTGTATGCTTGATGCCTTGAAAAAATACATGCCGGAAGGTGTTTCTTGGATAAAACCCGAAGGTGGTTTATTTTTAATGATAACCTTACCAAAGCATATAGACAGCGAAAAATTATTTTTAAAGGCAATTGAAAAAAATGTTGCTTTTGTTATTGGTCATGCATTCTATTGTGATAATTCGGGAAGAAATACTATGAGATTGAATTTTTCGTTTAGTTCCATGGAGGATAATGTAGAAGGAATTAAACGTTTGGCAGAAAGCATAAAGGAAATGTTATAAGTGATGGAAAAAATCCGTTTAAAACCCTGGCAAAAGATTTTAATATTTTCTGTTGCCGCATTATTAATTTTACTGGTTATAATTAATATTATTTTAAACCAGAAGCCCTCAGAATCAAATTCACTTGTTTCGGTAAAAATGAATATTGATTTGGAACCTACAGATTCAACGTTTCGTGTTTTTAATGAAGAGAAAACTTTGGGTGATACTGCAAGGTTTGAAATTATTAGCGGGGGAGATCAGGGGTGGGTTTTTCAAATTTTTGCTAAAGGCAAAGCAATTAATTATATTTTATACATAGATTTCAGGCAAACAGAACACAAGTGGAAAAAAGGAGACAGTCTGGTATTTGTTCAAAATATACAGGGCATTAAACCAAATTGTCCTTTAGGACTTTTTCAGCCAAAACTTGAATCAAAATTAAAAATTAATAATAATAGTTTTCTTTATGATAATCTTAATTTTTCAAAATATTATTTTCTTATAAAATGTGAACAATTTGATTCATTGGCATCTTTTATCGGTGGATTTTATGCTGAACAATATTTATTGAATCCCGAAGTTTATGAAGATAAACTTATACTAACCGGAGCATTCAGGGCAGACAGTTTAAAAATCGGTAACAGAATAGTAAATTAGAATTTAAATGGAACAAATAAAATGGCTTGAAAAATCATTAAGAGACTTTGCCAGGAAATTTTATTTAAATATTTTTTGGCAAAGGCTGGCCTTATTTGTTTTTATAGTATTTCTTTTAATTATTTCTTTTTCATTTATTGAATATTCTTTCTGGTTTAATTCCGGGGTTAGATTGGTTTTATTCTGGAGCTTAATTACTTTTTCATTGGCTTCTTTTGTTGTTTTTTTGCTACAACCGATTTTTCTTTTGTTTGGAATTAAAAAACAATTGTCGAATCACGATTTTGCATTGGTTATAGGAAAGCATTTTCCTGAAATAAATGATAAAATTTTAAATATCCTTGAATTAAGCGAGGGCTCAAATTATAGCGCAAGTATAGATTTGATAAACGCCAGCATAAAGCATAAAATTGAAGAAATAAGGTTTTTTCGTTTTATTGACGCCATAGATTTTAAAAGAACAAAACGCAGAATTCCGCTGCTGATTTTGCCTTTGTTTTTTTTAATAATAATGAGTTTTACCATACCGGAATTTTTAATAAGCCCGCTTGAAAGAATCAGTAATTATAATAAAGAATACATTAAACCGGCACCTTTTGAATTTATTATTCAAAACAAAAACCTGGAAGTTTCTCAAAACAATGATTTTATTGTCTCTGTTAAGTTGGAGGGTAAAGAAATACCTGAAGAAGTTTATTTGGAAAATGACAATAGAAGATTTAAAATGATTAATGTTGAAAAAAACGTATTTAATTATACTTTCAAAAACATTAAATCCGACCAGCAATTTTGGTTTTTTGCCGATGGTTATAAATCTTCGGTTTATAATTTAAGCGTTTATAAAACGCCTGTTATAGTAAGTTATTCTTTACATATTTCATATCCTGAATATACTGGAAAGCAAAATGAAATAATAAACAACATTAACTCTTTAAATGTTCCACGTGGAACATTTGTTCGCTTTCATGTATTAACGCGGGATGCAGACGATTTAAGCGTTTTTGACGAGAAAAATAAATTAAAAGTAATAAATGATAAACGTAGTTTTGTTTTTGAAAAAATATTTAGTGAAAACACAACTTTAAAAGCTATTTCCTATAGAAAAAATGTTAAAGCTGCGGATAGTCTTGAATTTAGTTTTAATGTAATTCCGGATGAATATCCAGTTATTTCCGTTAAAGAAGAAATTGATTCAACTATGTTTATGCTTCGTTATTTTTCGGGAAAAATATCTGATGATTATGGCTTAACTAAATTAAAATTCAATTTTAAATATTATTCTGTAAGTGGAAATACAATAGATTCTTCAATAAATATTCCCATAAGCAAAGAATATAATTTACAGGAATTTTATAATGCTTTTGATTTTTCTGTTTATGATTTAACACCCGGAGACAGGATAGAATATTTTTTCACTGTATATGATAATGACACTTATGCCGGACCCAAATCTTCAAAGAGTCAGGTTTTTGTTTTCCGAATGCCAAGTAAAGAAGAAATGGAAAAACTAATAAACGAAAAATCGACTCAGGTAAGTGAAGGAATGGAAAAACTGTATGATGAGGCAGCTAAATTACAAAACGAGCTCAATGAGTTTATTAAGAAAAATTCACAGAAAAAGAAACTTGACTGGATGGAGCAAGAAAAACTTAAGGAACTTTTAGACCGAGAAAAAGAGCTTGAAGAAAATTTAAATAAAGCTGCTCAGCAAAATGCTGAAAGAATCAGAATGAACGAACAATTAAACAAATTTAATGAGCAGGTATATGAAAAACAAAGAATGATAGATGAGCTTTTAAATCAAATAATGGATGATGAGTTTAGAGAATTATTGCAAAAACTAAATGACATGCTGGAGAAAAATCCGCCAAACATGTCATCTCAATTGGAAAAATTGAATCAAAAAAACGAAGAGATTTTAAAAAGCATGGAACAAACAATTGAATTATTGAAACGTTCCAAAGTAGAAGAAGATATTTTGTCTCTTACAGATGATTTAAGAAAATATAGTAAGGAACAGGAAGAAATTTCGGAAAACAATAAATCTGTTTCGGAAAAAATAAACGAACAGGATTTTTTAAATAAAATGTTTGAGGAATTGCAGAAGCAAGCCGACTCTTTATTAAAACTTAATAATGAACTGGAAACGCCGTTTTCTTTGGATTCGTTGCAGCAAAAGCTTGACGAAATTAATAAAACAATGAATAATGCTTCGGAACAAATGAAGAGCGGAAAACAAAACAAAGCCTCAAAATCGCAACAGAATGCATCGGAGCAAATGAAACAATTAGCCGACGAAATAGAACAAATGCTAAATGATAGCTATGAAGAACAAAATACCGAAGATATTAATTTGATTAGAGAAATACTGGAAAACCTTATTATTTTAAGTTTTAGGCAAGAGGACCTGATGAGAGATGTTGCCCTAACAAAAATAGCAGACCCAAAATATTTTGAAAACATAAGAAAACAAAAATGGATAGATGAAGGGCTGCTAACCATAAGTGACTCATTATCAGCACTTGGCAGAAGAAATCCTATAATTAACTCATATATTACCGATGAGTTAAACAAGATAAAACAATCTCGTAAAAACGCTCTTGAATATCTTAATAACAGGTATGTGGCTCCGGCAACCAGAGAGCAGCAGAATATTATGATGGGTATCAATAATTTAGCATTGTTATTAAGTGATGCTCTTAAACAAATGCAGCAACAGGCCAATCAGCAAAAAAGCGGACAAAGTGGTAATTCAAGTTGTAAAAGACCGGGTAACAAACCAGGAGGAAAACCGGGGCAAGGGCAGGGAAGTAAGCCAAGTGCAAAAACTTTACGACAATTACAGGAGCAGTTAAATGAGCAAATGGAATCGTTGAAAAAGCAAATGGAGAGTGGCCAGATGCCCGGAAACGGACAACCCGGATTTAGTGAACAACTGGCAAAAATGGCTGCTCAGCAGGAAGCAATTCGTAAAGCTTTGCAGGAATATCAGCAACAATTAAATAGCGAGGGAGCTAACGGTTCGGCTTTGAACAAGGTAATAAACGATATGGAAAAAACAGAGGAGGACCTCGTTAATAAACGTTTGAGTACGGAAACAATTAATAGGCAAAAGCAAATTACAACACGATTGCTGGAGTCGGAAAAAGCCGATATGGAAAGAGAAAAAGATCCGAAAAGACAAAGCGAAGAAGCAAAATTTTTCAACAATGGTAACCCTATGACATTTTTTAAGTATAATAGCTTGAAAAGAAATAGCTCGGAAATTATGAAAACGGTACCACCTAATCTAAATTCCTACTATAAACAAAAAGTGAATGAATATCTGTACAAAACAAAAGCGGAATGAAAGGTAACTATAACTCTCTCAGATTAAAAAGTTGTGCATCTGAACTAAATAAAATTGAAAAATTAGTTGAAGCATTAGCTGATAAATACTACTTGAATGATTCTTACTTTGCCAACATGATGGTTGCTTTGACCGAGGCTTTTAATAATGCTCTTGTTCACGGAAACCGAAAGGATAAATCCAAAGAAATTCTTATTGAATTTACTATTACTGACAAAGAAATGATTTTTGATGTAATAGATGAAGGTGAGGGTTTTGATTATATTTATTTTCTAAAAGGTGTTCATGCCGAAAATCAACGTGGTATAGAATTAATTCAAAGCGTTAGCGATAACGTTGAATTTAAAGATAATGGTCGCTGCATTTCAATCCATTTTAACGTAGCTGCGGTTAATCAAAATTTTAGTCAAAATCGTATGTCGATTTTTAATCAGCAAACCGAAGCAAGGATTAAACAAAAGGATGAAAGTAAAAAGAGTTGAATGGATTGACCCCGATAACAGGGCACAAAATATAAATATTGATACTCTAAGCAGGGTTTGCGCGTTGATTTGTTCCGATTTTTTTTTAAAACAAGGCAGAATTGCCTTTAGCATTGTTTCTGATGAAGAATTATTACAATTAAACATCAGACATCTGCAACACTACACATTAACAGACGTAATAACTTTTCCATATAATAACTCCAATATTGTAAACGGAGAAATTTTTATTAGTGCCGACAGAGCTCTTGATAATGCAATATTGAATAAAACCAACGCAACGGAAGAAATTTTAAGATATGCAATTCATGGTTTGCTTCATTTGTGTGGTCTTGAAGATGATACAGAAAAGAAAAAACTTGAAATACATCATTTCGAAGATGTGTATCTTTGCAAATACAAAGAGTTTCACGTGAAACCATGAAAATTTTTCAGGATTTTGATATTATTGTTGTCGGTGGTGGTCATGCGGGTTGCGAAGCAGCAACAGCTGCCGCTAATCTTGGATCAAAAGTTTTGTTGATAACACAGAATTTTAACGGCTTTGCTCTTTTGTCTTGTAACCCTTCAATTGGCGGAATTGCAAAAGGGCAGATAGTAAGAGAAATTGATGCATTGGGTGGATATACCGGTATTGTTGCCGATAAATCAATGATACAGTTTCGTATGCTCAACAGGTCAAAAGGACCGGCAATGTGGAGTCCCCGTTCGCAAAACGACAGAACTCTTTTTAGTTTGGAATGGAAAAATATTATTGAAAAAACACCAAATCTTAAATTATGGCGTGATGATGTTGTGGGTATTATAGTTGAAAACGATGTTGTTGTTGGCGTTACTACTGGTTTAGGATTAAATATATATTCAAAAGCAGTAATCATTACTGCAGGTACTTTTTTAAATGGAAAAATTTATATCGGAAAAATATCGGTAAGCGGTGGCAGAATGGGTGAAAAGCCGGCATTGGGTCTTACAGAAAATTTAATAGGGTATGGTATAGAATCTGCAAAATTAAAAACCGGCACACCCATGAGAGTTGATGGCAGAACCATTAATTTTTCAGTTTTAAAAGAGCAACCGGGTGATGAAAATCCTGAAAAGTTTTCGTTTTCAAATACGCCAAAACTAGAAAAACAAAAAAGTTGCTACTTGGCATATACATCGGAGACTGTTCATGATATTCTTCGTACGGGATTTGAACTTTCTCCTTTGTTTACCGGATTGATTCATGGTATAGGCCCGCGTTATTGTCCCTCAATTGAAGATAAAATTGTCAGATTCTCTGAAAAAACTTTTCATCAGTTATTTGTAGAACCTGATGGCTGGAACACTAATGAATATTATATAAACGGCTTTAGTTCCTCTCTTCCTCTTGATATACAATATTCTGCTCTTAGAAAAATTGAAGGATTTGAATATGCTGAAATAATGCAGCCGGGATATGCTATAGAGTATGATTATTTTCCGCCAACGCAACTTACGGTTGATTTAATGTCGAAAATAATTCAAAACCTTTATTTTGCCGGACAGGTTAATGGCACCACAGGTTACGAAGAAGCAGCAGCGCAGGGAATAATGGCCGGTATTAATGCTCATTTAAAACTTGTAGGGAGTCAGCCCTTTGTTTTAAAACGCCACGAGGCTTATATTGGTGTGCTGATCGACGATTTAATTTCAAAAGGAGTTGATGAACCATACCGCATGTTTACTTCCAGAGCAGAACACCGACTGTTGCTAAGACAGGATAATGCCGATATAAGACTTACGCCACTAAGTTATAAACTGGGCCTTGCAAGTAAAGAAAGCTATGAAAAGGTAAATGAAAAATTAAAATATATCGAAAATGCCGGCTCTTGGCTTGAAAAAAACAGTGCCGAGCCCGAAGTCGTTAATAAATATTTAAACGCCATCAATAGCTCCAGTATTTCTCAGCGCCAAAAATTTTCGCAACTAATTCTAAGACCCGAAATTTCTTTGGACGGCCTTAAATCTTCCAATTTGTTACCCGTGGAACAATTTTCTCCAACGGATAACACTTTTAATAACACACTGGAAATAGAAGTAAAGTATAAAAGCTATATCGACCGGGAAAAAGATTTTGCCTTGCAATTTGATAAATTTGAAAATATTAAAATACCACAGGGATTAGATTATAAAAAAATCTTAAATATCTCTTGGGAAGCCCGCGAAAAACTTTTACGAATTCAACCGGCCACCATTGCGCAGGCTTCAAGAATCAGCGGAGTGTCTCCTGCCGACATAGCCGTTTTAATCGGATTTTTGAAAAACTCATAACAGGCTGTTAATCATATATATGCACTCGTGTTATATATATTGTTTTTTTAAATAATGCGATTTAAAGCAATATTTTTATAATTTTAATAAAAACACTGACTTGAGCACTGAAGACTTTTTAAAATCAATTTATTTAAATGACTTTGAAAAACGGCATCAATACTAACTTTTATAAGACATTCGTGATGAGAGAAAAATTTTGTATCATTAACAATTAAAACAGAAAGAAAAACAATAATGTTTTTAAAATATACAAGTTACCAATGCACGGACGTGCTTTTTACCTTACATTAATTTTTAAACATTAAAACGAATGACTTCAAATACAAAACAATGTCCTCGTTGTAACAAGACATTTGAATGTAATAGCAATGACATTACAAATTGTGCTTGCTCAACAATACATATACCTGATGAGATGCGTAAAAAAATTGCTTTGCAATACAATGATTGTTTGTGTATTCAGTGTATTAAAGAATTAAAAAGAATATTCATAGAGAAAAATAAGAAATACTTATGAAAGGATATATCCACGTTTATACAGGAAATGGCAAAGGAAAAACAACTGCCGCCATTGGTCTTTCGGTTCGTGCTGTTGGTGCAGGCAAAAAAGTTTTCTTTGCCCAATTTGTTAAAGGACAGATTTATTCTGAGGTTAAAACTATTCAACAATTTTTACCTCAAATTATTATAAAGCAATATGGTTTGGATTGTTTTATCTACAATAAGCCCAAACAGGAAGATATTGATATGGCACGTAAAGGGTTTCAAATAGTTTCAGATATAATATTATCGGGCGAATACGATGTGATTGTTTTAGACGAAGCCAATATTGCTATCTATTACAATTTGTTTAGTGTTGAAGAACTTATTGACGTACTAACGGTTTGGGGCTTGGCGTAGTGGCGGTTTTTTTGCACTGCCGTTGATTAGAATTACTATCGTTCAATTTAGCACATAAGTTCAATAGAAATCCGTCACCCGCCATTACGCCAAACCCATGTTATGCACAGGCGTTTTCTCGTCTTTCGTTTTATTTTACTACAAATATTATGTCCGTCAATGCTGTAAAAGTCTGCGGTTTCCCTTTGTAACCAAACGAAACTTTCAAGTCGTCAATTTTCTTATTTTTGAAATTGTCCAAATAGTTCATAATAGTCGGTTTCAAAAGGTCAAGGTTTCTTTTCAACTTCCAAGAATTGCCAAAGTCGTCTGTGTCAACAAGCACAAGGAATAAACGGTTTTCTGAACCAAACCGCATTTCGCCTTGATTTTCGTAAAGCCACGTTGCCAAAATTTTCGGGTCGTCCTGCACTTCTTTCAGAATTTGAAGTTTTTCGTTTTTCAATTTTGTCAAAACGTTGTTGCAAAACTCATCATTCTTATCTTTCATCTTTTCAACGATTTCGTAAAAGATGTCTGCATCTTTCGCTTTTTTGTCAAACGTAATTTTTGCCTCTGTTGCTTTGCTTTTCAAAAATGTAAGTTCAACAGGCAAACCTTTTTCTTTTCGTTTGAATTTTATATATTCAGCAGGAAGATAAGTTACTTTCAAATCAAAAGGAATATCGTTGATGAAAAAATCAACGCTTTTAAATTGTCCTACTGTTGGTAAAACGGTTGGGTGCGATTTGAAAACGTGCTCAATCAAAATACTGCTCCAATGATTATACCAACTATTCAAAACATATCCTTGAACAGCTCCGTGAATTTCAGTCTCAAATTTTGAAACAAGTGTGTCGTAAGATTTGTGAACTTTTACATAACGACTTACCAAATACTTGTCCAACGAATTTTGATAATCGCCACCCCAATCAAAATTTTTCAGTTTATACAATTCCGAAACTAACTGTTCGGTGTTGAGTTCAGTAACTTGAATTTTGTTTTTTTCTTTGATGTAAGTATCTAAAATCTTGTGAGAATTATCAACATCTTTGCAAAGCAATTCAAAGAGTTCAATAAACTGCTTTCCCAAAGCGGTTTCCTTGAGTGCAATTTTATTTTGCTCAATAAATTCTGCAATCAATTCTTTACGAACGATTGATTTTGTTTTCAGCCAAAGCAAACCAATACTGTCTGAACTAAACTCGTCCAATTGTTCGCTTTCGTGTAACTTCTTCCAATAATTAAAATCTTTCATTTACTACTTCTTCCTGTTGTTGTGAGATAAAATGTTTCTTCTTTGGTTTGCACACAAATAAAACTTCGTGGCTTCCTGCTACGCTTCCTTTTCCGCCTCTGCCGTTATGATACGCTTTTGATTCAACTGTTACGCTTCTGTATTTAGAAATTATCTTTGATAATTCTTCTACACTCGGATAACTTCTGTCGTTGTAACTGATGAGCCAATGCGGAATTTCCTGTGAATACTCAAACAGTTTTTCAAACGATTCAATTACGTCCCGTTTTTTATCAAAACCGCTAAAACGTTGCGGTTCGTAGCGTTTAATACCATTTACAAATTCTTTGTCTTTCCAATATTCCGTAAAGGTTTCCAACAAATGATAGAAACTTTGGTAGTCAGCGTGGCTGTCGCAATAAGGTGGGTCAAAGTATGCCAAATCAACGTTTCCAAGCGTTGGTAACAAATCTAAAATGTTTTGATTGTGGCTTTTGTTTTCTTGTTTGTTGTCAAAAATTGCTTCGTTGTATTTTGGTATTAATTCTTCAAAAATATCTTTGACGGGTCTTATCAAACTTCTGTTGCGTTTAATGCGTTCGGGGTCGCTTGCATATTTTAATGCTTGTGTATGACCGAAGTGTCCCATTGTGATTTTTCGGGTCATACTCCGGTTGATAACTGTGAAAGCCAATGCCTGTTTGTATGTGGAAGCCAAAAATGGAATATTTGCCCGAAAATTGTCTAAAAACTCCGCTTCGCTTTCTTCAAAAAACACATTTGTATAAACAGATTTTATGAGTTGAAATTCGTTCTTGTTTTTTGCAGGTTGAAATAAAATTGATAAATCTTCTTGTGTCAATTTTTCATTTTCGTTTTCAATCAATGCCAAACCAATTTGATTGTTGAAATTCAGAAAATCGTTTGTAATGGTTTGCAATCCCATTTGTTTAAACAAAAACGCAACGGATTGAGAACCTGCAAAAGCGTCCAAAGCCACTTTTACATTTTCGGGAATAAACTCCTTAATCCACGCTAAATGCGTGTGTTTTGCTCCCAAATATTGTGGTTCAGGAAATTTATGATTGAAATATGTGTATTCAGGGAAGAGCATTATTATCTATGTTTTGTGGATTTGTATGCTGTCTTTATGATTGAGTTCAAGAATTACGGGTTGTTTTAATTTCAATGCTTTTCCAATGGCAACGCAATGTCTTTCTTCCAACGTAGGAAGAAGATTTGAATAATCCGAACCAATATAATTTTCTAAAAATTGTTTCCCCGTATCGTCAAAAACTCGTAATGCAAAAATAGTATTGCATTGATTTAATATGCTTTTACTAATATTTGCAGTCCTTTGTGTTACAACAAGTGAACCCAAACCGTATTTTCTGCCTTGTAAAATTACTTTTGCCGTTCCGTTTGTAGCATTTGTATCTCCTGCATTAGCAGCAGAATTCCATTCAGGAACAAGTGAGTGTGCTTCTTCAAAAACTAATAATAATCTTGCTTCATCAGTCATTCCTTTTGATTTAGATAAATCTAAACTCACTTCTGAAACTAATCTGGTTATTTCAGCAATGGTTAAATCTCTCATAGAAGCAACTTCTTGCCAATCATTCGCACCCGGACCAATTTTTTTATTTTTCACTTCCCCAACTTGATAGCTGACATTAAATTGTTGTGGGTTAATAATCAAAATTCTTTCACTTTCCGTGTTAAGTAATTGTGTTATCCGTGTTGTTACTTGCTCTTTAAAAGTTTTGTAATTTCCGCCCTCTTCAATGTCTTTATTTATTGTTTTATATGCTGCACTTATATGTTGTTCAATAGTGGCATAATCTATTTCAAAAACTCCTGTATTAATATATTTCTTTACTTCAACGAGATATTGTCCTGTAATGTCAATACAGATGATTTTGGTTTTGGTTTCCTTTATTATTTTTTGTAATAATTCAAAAGTCAAACAAGATTTTCCAATACCTAAAATCCCAAGAATAGCAGTGTTGTGCGTTACAAGTTCGTGGGGTGTTTTAATTGGAATGCCGTAATTTGTATTTGGTAATTTTCCAATAAAATCGTTTGCATTGTATTCTACTTGTGAGGCTTCAAGTAAAAATATTGGCGTATAAATTTCGGGCAACCATTTTACTGTATTCAACTCTTTTTCCTCAACAATGTATTTACCTAATTTTTGTGCTGTTCCAATAATATAACCGTGTGTATCTTTATATTCCAAATTTTCTTCGTCAGTTCTTCCGTCAATTATTTGATACAATACTTCTTCGTTGGCAATTACAGTTTGAATAATGCTTCCCTCGCCAATGTTTCTGTCTTTTTGAAGTTCATCTGTAAAAAGTTTATTGAATCTTATTTTGTTGATTGTTGAACCTTCCCAAACAACTCCGATGAGATTAGTGAAGTTCTTTCTTACTGTGTTCGTTTCAATAGTATTTTTTACTTCATCTTCTAAAGCGTTTCTATCTAAAAGATAAACAGCGTTTGTTTTAGAAAAGATGGATTTTTCGCCTGTAAGCGGTAAAGACGATTTAATGTCAAACATAATAAGATTATGGTCGTTATCTCGTAGAGATAAAATTTCAAGCCATTTTTTACCTAACAAAATTCTTTCACTTAAAACAATTCCAACAACACCGTTTTTAATATTTTCTAAATAGACTAATTCACCCTTAAATTTTTTTTGTCTGAATGGGTTGTCAATTGGAATTTCAACTTTGTAAAGGTCTTCGCTTTCGTGTCCAATTACATGTCCAATAAATCTTGTGTTGTCAGACTTTGAAGTAATGTTAGAAAATAACTTGCTAAAAAGTTCAACAAGCCAAACTATTGGTTTATTGATAGCTAATAAAAACCCAAAGCCAATTAAAATTGGAAATTCAAGCGATTTGTGTTGAAAAAATGAAATGACAACAGTAAAGTATAAAAGTGAAAAGATAATTTCAGGTCTTGAAATCTTACAGATGAAATCTACTGCTATTCTTTGTTGTTTTTCAAAGCGGCTATTATTCTGAAAAAGGACAAGAAATACAGCAACAATAATAAATGCAATGGAAGCAATTAGCCAATAATTGTATAGTAATAAACAATCTTTGCTATTAAGCCCTATCAAAAAAAGAAATATTGTAATCCATTTTGAAATTACGTCAATTGGCTTTGTAAAAAATGGTTCTGAAATGTAAACGCCAAAAACCAAACTCAAAGCAACGACAATCAAAACGACATTTAAGTTATCGTCTGTGTCAAAAAGGAATTTCCAATCAGAAGAAAAGTAAAACCCAATTCCCAATATCAGAAGAAGATAAATTCCTACAACGGCAAATCTTTGTTTTATATTTAATTTCATCGTGTTCCTGTTTTCTTTTTTGCCTTTGCGTATTTTACTTTCTCTTCTGCCACTTGCATTGCTTGCAATGCAAAATCTTCGTCTTTTACTTCATAAACTAATTTGTCCGAAAGCCACGCCACTAACAAGTCATTTTCCTTTACTTTAAAATACTCGGCAAGTTTTACAACTTGTTCTCTTGTTGCTTTCCGTTGTCCTCGTTCAATTTTACTCAAAATTGCTTGGTCTATGTCAAGATATGCCGAAACTATCCGCAAAGGTAGTTCTTTGTCTTCTCGTAGTTTTCGTATTGTGTCGCCCAAACTTTCCATTTTGAATAAATTTATTTTGACTATTTGTGTCAAAATTATAAAATAAAGTCCAAAGTCATTTTGGTTGTCCTCACAAATTTTTCAACATTCCTAAAAAACTTGGGTGTATGTGGGCTTGGTCTTTATTTGTCAATTGTTGTCAGTAAGAAATATTGCTTTTGTGATTGCAGGAAGTTCGGTTTTTGTCGTGTTCGTTGGGTAGTAGCACTGTCGTTCTACGCTTGTGCATAACGTCTGACTCGCTTGGCGAAGGCGGCACTTTTTAGCACTAACTTTCGACCGAAGACGAGACCTTAAAATTAAACAAAAACTTTGATTCGAAGCCGTTATTTGCCGCTTTTGCCAAACAAGCTGTTATAGGCTGGCGTTCTTGTCTGTCGTTGGTTACAACCATTTTTATGTCGTCCGTTTGTGTCATTTGTCAAGTGCTTTTTTGTTTGGCTTGTGTGTCGGGTGTTTTATTTTTTTTGAAGCGTTGGAAAATTTTTTTAAACAATTTTTCTTTTTGGTCGGCTTTGCAAGCTCTATTAAAAACTTTGGTTGTGTGTCGGCTCGTGCGGTTTTTAATTGTGCTTACAAAATGGGCAGAAATTTTAAAGTGTTACTTATAGTCTTTGGCTTATAGTCTACATATTCTCACCTTTGCAAAATGGATGTAAAGTCAAAAGTCGGAAAACGAATTAGAGAAATTCGAGAAAAAGGCGAGATGTCTCAAAAGGACTTGGCTTATTCTTCTGATTTGGATAGAAGCTACATTGCAAGTGTAGAAAGTGGTCAAAGGAATATATCTATTGTCAACTTGGAGAAAATTGCAAACTCGCTTGGTGTGTCACTTAGCGAACTATTTAAAGGAATATGATAAAATTAAAAATACCGAATTCAGAAGTTCAAGAATTGTTGTCAGGTAAAACATATAGTTACCCAAAATACGCAACGCAAATAATGAACTTAGCAAATCAAAATGCACAAGGGACAAGAGCCAAAATTGTCGGGCAAATGAGTGACTTAATTCAAGAATTTGAAGGAACTGCATTGTCTGAATGGGAAAAATGGTATTTAGAAAGTCATCCTAATGCTATTTCTAATGCAACTGAAAAGGTTTATGCAATGGTCACATTGTTTAAAGAAGCAATTTTAAAAATTGATAAAGAAACTGTTCGTGAATGGATTGAAGAACTTGTAATTGTCAAAACGTTTTCAGGCTTAAAATTTCAGGAAGCGATTTTGAAAAAGATTTCACTTCATTTTAAAAAAACCTACAGACTTGCTAAACCAGATGAAGAAAGCAAAGGAATTGATGGTTTTATTGGCGACAAGCCGATAAGTATAAAACCAATGACTTACAAAACAAAAATGGGTTTGAATGAAGTCATTAGTGTTCCTATTGTATTTTACGATAAGAAAAAAAGTGAAATCGTTATTGAGTTTGACGAAACAAAAATTTAATTATGGAATATACATTAACTATAGATGTTGAAAAATTTAGGTCAACTAATGCTCCTTGGAATAATTTAATGCTTAATGATCCTTGGTCGGTAGGATACGTAACGACTTTAATTGAACTTGTTCCATTTGAAAAAAAGGAAGATTGGGAAAAGTTTTATCATGAAAGTGGTCAAAAAAGAGAAGTTGAAATTTCCAAGTTGATTTCTGATTTACAACATAAGCTAAATGATGAATCATTAATACGAGTTAATAAAAATTCCGTGAATCAACTTAGTTGGGATTTAAAAAACCTAAATACTCAATATGGTAGAACTAAAGAAAGGCTACAGAAAAAAGGGCTGATACTTTTTAATGAAGTTAAAAATAATGGCTTAGGGTTAACTGTAGAGGAATGTATTGAATGTGTTCGATACCGAGTTATTTGTGAAACTTGGAATGGTGTTATAGTCAGAGAAAGAAATACAGTTCAAAATTTGCTCAAACAGTTTCCAACTACTGAATTTAAAAAAGTTAGTGGTGAAATGGACCATACATTTGCAGTAGATTATGAACTTTATAAAAACGGAGTTTTAACTGCGGCAATTCAAATAAAACCTCAATCATATACTTGGAATGCACCTTACATACAAAAGGCAAGAAATGCAAACAAACACAAGAACCAAGAGTATTTTAAAAAATTTGGGGTTCAAGTTTATGATATAATTTCTGATAGTAGAGGAAATATAATAAACGCAGATGTCCTTAAAAACCTATAGAGGTTTGTTTTGCTACTTTAATATTTTTTAAAGGAACGTATTCATTGGTTGGTTTTACGGGAGAATACATTGCTTTTATAATTGTCTCTGTTTTTCTGCTCACTTCATTTACAAATTGAAATTTAATTTCAGTTTCTTGACTTGTCATTACTTGAAGTTTCAAGTTTTCGTTGAAGTGCTTTATCTCTCCCTTTTTAACATCTGCATTTCTTCCCGTTATAAAGTTGATATGCTGTGCAATGCGGTTTTGAATAATCGAGTTGAAAAATGATATTGGTGTTGATTCTATGTTATCAGTTATTATATTCAGAAACATTGGGTCAATTTCATAACCTACGCTGTTTCTGTTTGAGGCAATTGCAGCCAATGAAGTTGTGCCTGTGCCTAAAAAAGGGTCTAATACTGTGTCACCTTGTAGCGAATACATATTTATAAGTCTGTAAGGAAGTTCAAAAGGATATGCAGCACTTCGTTTTCTTGTTTCAGATTTGTCAATTTTTTGTTTGGTTCCTTTTAAATCCCACAAGTCTGAAAACCAAATATTTCTTTCTTCCCAAAAGAATGAACTTTCTTTTCTTCTTAGTTTTTCACTATCAGTTTTAAATTGTCGTTTGCCACCTTTTCGAAAAATCAATATCCACTCGTGTTCTAAAGTCACATAAGCACCTGAAGGCAACATTCCTGAACCCATAAATTTGTTTGGTGCATTTGTCTGTTTTCTCCAAAGTATGTTCGGCAAGTTTGGAACTCCTAACTTTTGAAACGCTGAAATAATTCTTGAATGGCTTGGATAAAGAGCAAACTCTCCGTTTATGGTTCTTGTTGCGTCACCGATATTAATGCAGGCGAAACCGCCAGGGATTAAAACCCTTTCAACTTCTGCCCAAACTTTATCAAGTTCCAAGTGCATAAGTTCAAAAGCTTTTGCTCCGTCATTCTGGTCTAATGCAAATTGAACTTCTGGATTTTGCTTTGCCATAATTTCGTCCCACATTTCAATCATTGGGTATGGTGGTGATGTTACAACAAGTTCAATTGAATTGTCTTTGAGTTGCTCCATATTTTGAGCTGCTCCTATAATTATACTATGTGTCGTTGAATTAATTTCCATTTTGCAAAGCTACAAAAAGTTACTTAAAGTCAACATATAAAAATCAAATAATTTTGGATGGGCTGGCAAAAAAATAACTCTTTGGGTTTTGTGAAAGGTTGGCTTGTGTATTAGACAAAACCAAATGTGCCATTTTTGCGGTTAGTAAAGAATTTCAAAATATTTTGTGAGTTGGCAAAAAATAATACACGAAGTGTTTGGTTGTCGTTTAGGGAAAAAGCCCTCTGTAAAGTTTGTATGTTGTCCTGTTGATTCGATAATTATCTGTCAGTCTAATGGTCGTTCTGCCGTCTTTTACGCTTGCCTATAACGTTCCCAGGCTTTGCGGTCGGGCGGGTTTAAATACACAAACTTTCAGCCTCGCACCAAAGTTAATAAAAAGCACTAATGTTCAATTAACCACGTCAGCCCGCCTGACGCAAAGCCTGTGTTACAAGCTGTTTATTTTTCGTTCGTAAAAGTTTCTATTATCAAGTTTAGATTTAATTTCTCATTTATTTCATTGAGGACAACAACTTTTTCCTTTGTTGAAGTATGAACCATAATCCAATATTTGCCGATTTTGTGCTGATTGTAAAAGTCATCTTTAGTTTCAGATACAATTGCTACTCCTGCACGATACAAATTTAATGGTAAAATTTTTTCTGGTCCAATTTTTTTAATTGTCTCAACGAATGTATCAACAACTTTTTTGTTTCTTATTACCGTTTTATCAGGAAAAGTTACTGATATTTTTTCTCGTATTTTCTTCTTTTGGTGCCTTTTAAAAATCACATCTTCAACCTCCGCAAATTCAGTTGTTATTTGGATATTGTCATTTTCATCAGCATTTTCATCAGCCTTTTCTTCTTCCTCAATTTCAGTTAATTCAAAAAGCTCTTCAATTTTGCCTTTTGTAAAGGTTTTTAAATCGTTGGAGTCTATTTTAAATGACGGCTCTGTGGATTTTATTTTATCTAAAAGTTTTTGTGCTATAATTGTCACAATACTATCGGTTGATTCAATCAATGCTCCCCAACTACTGTCAAGTATCTTGCTCTTTTTTAGCAATATATCTAAAGTATCAATATTTGAATAACCAAATGATGATAAACTTCTTACCACATATTCAATTTTATCAGTTTCAATGTCAACCTGCCAAATGATTCTATCTTTTGGATTTTTCTCAAACGTTTTGAATAATAACCATTTTACTCCATTTGTTAAAATTCCAAAGTCAATTCCCGATTTGAAACAGTAATTTGCGAGTTGATCTATTATTTTTTTGTCCTGTAAGTCAATGGATAAATTTTTGGCTTCAACAATCAAAGTTGTTTTACCATTTTTCATAAGAGTATAATCAGGAATTTTACCGTCTTCGTCGGGTGCATTTGGTCTTACAAATTTGGGATTAGAAGTTTTCCAACCAAGCACATTTAAAATCGGCTCAATTAACTGAGTCCTGACTGCTTGTTCATTTGAAATATAATCTGTCCGAAATTCAATTACTTGTTCAATGGTTTCTTTTAATTGGCTCTCTATTTCTTTCATTGTATTTATTTATTAATTTATCGTTACGATTATCATCTTTTGTCCTAAATAGCCTGTAACGTTTTGGGCTTTGCGTTCGGGCGGGTTTCGGAGCACTAAACTGTCAACCAGCACTGAACTTGAATAGAAGCACAAAGCTCCAAGTTTGCACGTCACCCCGCCTGACGCAAAACCCGTGTTGGTGGCAGTTTTTCTATTTTTCCGTTGCTGTGTAAAAGTCATAGGTTGCTTTTGCAATGTCCGCTATAATTTTTTCGTTAGTGTCAAAATTTTCTTTTGATTCACTTACAAAAACACTGATGATAAAGTGTTCGCCATTCGGTAAAAAAACAATTCCTATATTGTTTACAGCGGCAGTAATTCCTGTTTCTTTGTTTGTTCCAGACCAACCTGTTTTATGAGCAACAACTGTCCCTTCGGGTAATTGTCCCTTAATTCGGTTATTACCGGTTGTGGTCTCTTTATTTGTCTTCCAAAAAAAGTCATAACTGCTTTTTGAAAGCAAGTTGTTTTTATTGTCATAAAATAATTTAAGCGTTTGGCTTGCCGCTTTCGGTGTAGTCCAATTCTGAAACATATTTTCCCACTTTGACTGCATATCTTCTTCGTTGAATGTAATCTGTATATCATTTATGCCACTTTTCTTAATATACTCTTCAACCGTTTTAGGTGTTCCAATTAGTCGTATTAATACATCGCAAGCAGTATTGTCGCTGTGTGAGACAGAATATTGAATTAGTCTTTCAATAGTAAAGATTCCGCCATTAGGATTTTCGTCTCTAAGGGGACTCCAAAAATCTTCTGGTAAAAGTTCATCTTTTCGAATCTCAATTTTCTGGTCTAATGAAAGTTTCCCCTTGTCAATTTCCGACAATACCGCTAATGCTATATGGAACTTAAATACACTTTGCATAGGGAATCGCCTGTCTCCGTGTAGCGAAAGTGTGTCTTTCGCATTGTTCCCAATTATTGAAACTCCAACTATTGCATTTTTGTCGGATAATATTTGCTCAATTTTATTTCTAAGCAAGTCGGTCTTGTCGGATTGTGTTTTACAACTTGTTACGAGTAATAAAAGCAAAACTGTTAATTGAAGAAGTCTATTCATTTTTTGTTTACGGTATGTCCTTTAAAATTGCCACCAACGGCTACGTATATGAAACGTTTGGCATTTCGAAGCACTTTTCTGTCAATTTACAAGCACTTTTGATACGAGCTAAAACGCTCGATAAACCACTGACTGCCAAATGTTTTATATACGATGTTACCGCCTGGTGTTTTTCCATTTACCTTATTTTTTCCATTTTTTCTTTTGTAAAGTTTACCATGTCAAAATTTAATTGGACTTCAAAAGCATTGGTTCTTTCCTTACAATCTTCTCTTTTACAATTCTTACAGTATTTCCTAAAACATTCATCGGTATGCAAATTGAAAACAATATCTTCAGGAAAATTTGAAACTAATATTTTTTTTAATTTTTCTCCTTCTTCATGAGCATCTGATAAATACAAATTCCATGGTAAAACCAAATCACAATTTATATGAAATACATTTCCGTATTTAACAAGTTTGAAATTGTGTATATCAATCCACTCATTAGATTTGTTGTTCTCTATAATTTTACCGAATTGCTCAATCAATTTGAAATCTGCTTCGTCCATTAAATTCGATGTGGTTTCTTTAAGTATTTTCAAGCCTGTTATTACAATAATAGTCCCGAAAATCAAGGCTATCAAACTGTCTAACCACGCTAATTTTGTATAGTACAGTAAAACTAATCCAATCACTAAGCCAATTGATGAATAAGTATCAGATTGTAAGTGTTTTCCACCTGATATTAAAGCAATTGAATTGTTCTTTTTGCCAATTTTTATACTGTACCAACCAATTAAATAATTTAACAAACCTGCAATGGCAACAATAATAATTCCTATATCCAATTGCGAAACTTCCGCTGGGACAAAAAGTCGTTTAATTGCTTCAAAAATGATTATTATTCCAGCAATTATAATTAAAAATCCTTCGACTGATGCAGATAAAAACTCGGCTTTACCATGTCCGAACGGATGATTTTCGTCTTTTGGTTTTAACGAAATATATACGGCATACAAAGTAATAAATCCAGTTGTTACGTTTACAGTACTTTCAAGAGCATCAGTTAATATACCTACTGAATTGGTCAAGAAGTAGGCAGTTAATTTTCCGACAAAAATTAAGAACGATGAAATTGCAATGATTCGTTGAACATTGAATTTCACATTTTTATTATCTGATTTTTTATTTCTACTTTTCACTTTGTCCTGTCCTTTCTTTCTTTTTACACTTGGCGGTAACGGTTGGCGGTATGGTTAGTTGCCGATTTCGAAGCACTTTCCTGTCAAGTTACAACTACTTTTGATACGGGCTGTGCTGCTCGAATACGCACTGAACCGGCAATTAACTATACCGCGTGTTGTGCGTTCGGCTTTTATTTTTTTCATCTTCTTATTGTAAATTGGAGCAAAGTTACTAATTTTGCAGTCAATTATTCACCTGTAAGAAGTCATAATGAATAAAAATAGATTGCCTGTAAGATATACGGGTCAGCACTTTACAATTGACAAAGTGCTAATTGAAGATGCAATTAAACAATCAAGAATTAATCAAAACGATACGGTCTTAGATATTGGTGCAGGAAAAGGATTTCTAACTGTACATCTACTACAAAAAGCAAAATTAGTCATTGCGATTGAGAATGATTTTGAGTTAATAACGCATCTAAAACACAAATTTAAACAAACTCAAAACATTCAAGTTTTTGGATGTGATTTCAGAAATTATAAAATTCCTAATTTTTCGTTTAAGGTTGTTTCTAACATACCATTTGGTATAACATCAGAAATTTTAAAAATATTGATGTTTGAAAATATGGAAAGTTTTCAGGGCGGTTCAATTTTCCTGC
>Ga0255341_1000586_pt1 | contig 60195 bp, 48 predicted proteins | sample wastewater_treat_8_FD_192418 | JGI IMG/M metagenome (GOLD analysis project Ga0255341, IMG submission 192418) | Wastewater microbial communities from Lulu Island WWTP, Vancouver, Canada - plant12 | ecosystem: Engineered > WWTP > Wastewater > Unclassified | place: Canada: Vancouver, British... | reverse complement strand
CTTCAAGCACACGTCCAAAATCGCGAATCATTTGCGCGTTTGGCGACCATGTGTAAACCTCTTCATGTTGGAAGGTCACAATGGGCAGATAGCCTTCATGTCTCAGCTGACGCACAGTTTCTTCCATATAATCCATATCGCAATGGTAAGCGCCGGTAGATGTTTCACTGGCTTGGGCGAAATTTGGCGACTTGGCATTGCAACCCAGAAACGCGATTTTATTGCCATTGACTTCTAATTTGATGGGCGCGCACGCGTCAAATATATCTTTGCCGCCGCCATAAACTGGCCAGCCCTCTTTGGCATAAAGATCAAGCGTAAACAACATCGCCTCTGAGCCATAATCCTGGAAGTGGTCGCCGGTTAGCTCGACCACATCCGTGCCAATTGAGCGCAGAAGCTCCATGTAGGACTCAGGTGAACAAAAGACCAGATATCCACCCGAACTTTGTTTGGGGCAATTTTCAGCAAAGGGCACTTCGTTGCTGATATGCAAAATATCCGCTTCTTTCAACACATCCGCCAAATCTTCACCGGGTACCAAAATACCGCGTTCATCCATTCCCACCGCGGTAGCCCTTGCCATGGCAGTGACACCTGTGAGGATAACTGTTGTCAACTTTTCGGAATCATAATTGCTAAAAGGCAGCAAATCTTCAAATTGAGTTGATGCCATATATTCGATAGTATCTTGTAAACGTGTAGCATCCTCGTTATAAAGTGTTAATGGAATGGTGAGTGCGTATTGCTCAGAATCGAAACTTTTATGAATAGGGGATTGACCATCCAAGGCAATTACTTTCCAACGTGGATTCAGCTCTTCAAACGCGATAATTGCCCAGGTTCGCTCACTCGTCCAGGCTTCTTTCATGAACGATTGATAATACTCACCTTTTTCGTCCGGTGTTTTAAAAGTTATTCGGTCAAAGACCTCAACACTCCCAACTGGTTCACCCCATAACCATGTGAGTGCGTCCAATACGTAAGGATACAGAATGAGGCGATTGAAGTTCTCAGATTCTCCACCTTGCCAAAACCCTTTCAATTCTTCCACTGAAACTTCGTCCTGAACTGTAGGAAAAGGCGCCACCAGTGCCAACACCATTTCTCCAACTGGATGATCGTTACCAGCTTTGATGAGCGTACAGGGTTCCTTAAGGCTGGGCATTGGCTCACGGTTGATCATACGCATTATTTCACTTTGTAGGCGAGGAGACAATGGATGATTTGAAGGGACACAAACATAAGCAGTTCTGATGGAATCTTCGAATGTCGCTTGAGTTGGCGTGGAGACAATCTCCGGGATGTTGGGTGTCGTTGTTTGAGCAACTTCAGTGGGCATTGCGGTTTCTGAAGGGATAATTTCAGCTAAATCTTTTGTATTCGCGGTTAGATTATCAGTTGCTTGTGAGCAAGCAGTGAAGAACACTATAATCATTAATAGGGAAAAAAGAATGCGCATGAACCTGCGCGATGTTTTTGAAAAATTTATTACTGTCATATCTTGCATTATACGCCTGTTTTTCATTCCCGTCTTTTCTCTTGCATGATATGATAGAGTTGTGAAATATGGCACATATAAAAGAGGTACATAACATGAAAAGACATAAACCAGAACCCCCAGTCCAGTGGCTTGTAAACGAGCTGGCACTTTCTAACCCGCAATCAGAGCTGGCAAGAGAGCTCTTCCCGCCCGGGCTGGGTCAGCAAATCCGACGTTTGCACAGCGACATCCCCGGTTATCGCATGAGCCCACTCAAAGGGTTGCCCCGCTTGGCAAGTCGGTTGGGTCTGGGTGGCATTTGGGTAAAAGATGAATCTGAACGTCTTACGCTGAACTCCTTTAAAGTCTTAGGCGGCGCTTACGCTATTTACCGCCGTCTTTTACAACGCGCGGGACTTGACGAAGAGCAAATCTCCCTACGCGACCTGCTCAGCCTTACCGGAAATATTCGTGAAAAATTAGGCCATCCCATTTTCTGCACCGCTACGGATGGTAATCACGGGCGCGGCGTTGCCTGGGCAGCCAATAAGATGGGTTTCCGTTCCATTATCTATGTGCATAAACTTACCACCAAAGACCGCATCCGCGCGATTGAACGCGAAGGTGGTGAAGTGCGTGTGGTAGACGGCAACTACGATGACGCCGTGCGTCAGGCCAGAATCGACGCTAAAGCCAACGGCTGGGATGTCATCTCAGACACCTCTTGGGAAGGTTATGAAGACGTGCCCAAATGGATTATGCAAGGCTACGCCACCATGTTCGTTGAAACCCAGGAGCAATTTGCCGCTATGGGCATCATGCGCCCCTCACATCTTTTCGTCCAGGCTGGTGTAGGCTCCCTGGCAGCCGCCGCGATTGGCTATTACAACCAGCTTTTTGAAGATAACGTTCCGCTTTCCATGGTGGTCGAACCAACCAAGGCAGCTTGTTTATATGAATCTCTGCGCATCGGAGACGGAAAGCCACATAGTATTGAAGGCGATCTTGAAACCATCATGGCAGGTTTGGCATGTGGCGACCCCAATCCCATCGCTTGGGAAACACTCTACAATTGTGCTGATTATTTTGCCAAATGCCCCGATTACGTTGCAGCTAAAGGCATGCGCGTTTACGCTGTGCCGCTGAGCGATGACCCCTTTATCGTCTCCGGTGAATCCGGCGCGGTAACGCTTGGCGCTCTCATGTACATTATGGAGCATGATAGTTGCTATACTTTAAGAAAAGCGCTCAATCTTAACCGCGATTCACACGTTTTGCTCATCAACAGTGAGGGCAACACCTCACCCGATGAATTCCGCAATGTGGTCTGGGAAGGTGGCGAACCAGTCCCGCAAGAATACAAGACTTATCGCGCTGAAACCGCGATGTAAATCTAAATACAAAATTACTGAGACAAAGAAGGCTGCTCACACTCGAAGCAGCCTTCTTTTATTAGACCTTAGTAAAAACGAATCAGGAATTTTCCGGCTCAATCACAACTGCTTCTATATCATCAGGATATTCTGCTTCAAGTTTCTCTAATTTCAACAAATGGATAAAACCCCAAATCAGAAAGCCTAAAACAATCAAGTGAAAAACGACTGAGTAGCTATCACTGTTAATAAACGCGGGGATAATGTCAAAGGTATAAAGTATCATGCCAATCAGGTAGACGACCTTGTAACGCTTTCGTGCCATCAGTCCAATAAGTGCAAAAACCACGATTAAGATTAAACCGAGCCCAAAAGAAAATCGTCTTGGGGTCAGAATGTTAAAGAAAGGAATAGAAGCATCCTCAAGCCACTTTGGCAACGCGAAACCAACCGCGAAACGGATAGTGCTTTCGGAATTGCTTAGTCTTATGACAAGGTTTGCCAATGAAATTAGCGCAAGCCAAAAATACCATGAGCTGCCGCTTCTAAAGTTAGAAAAGTGCAATGCTTTTTTCTCTTCAATCTGTGAATTTTGCATTTCTTCTATTGTCATCAAATTCTCCTCATTGAATAGCCATCCATCATTGTTACGCTATGAGAATAATAAACCTAAACCAAACATAAATGCAAGGTTTTTCTAAGGGTTCAGATTTTTTCGTTGCCTCGGTTGAAGCCAAGACGAACGAGCAACACACCCGATAAAACCAAAACCGTTCCGACCAACTGAAAGGGCAAAAGCTTTTCGCCCAAGATTAACCATGCCAGAATGGCGGTGATCGGTGGCTCAAGGGTCAGAATGAGATTAGCGGTGCTAGAAGGCAGTATGGTCAGGCTTTGGTTGAAAAGCCCATAGCCTACAACCAGTGGCACAGTCAGCAAGAACATAAAGAGCCAAGCCATTGGATTACCGCTAAAGCTAAACAAGGTTTTTAAATCTGGCGCCTGACCAGGAATGCTTATGGGCAGTACATTGAGAATGAGCAGTGCTGCCAAAGCAAAAAAGAAAATATAAAAGGTGCTGGTCCAGGGATTAATACCCCGTCGTGCGGACAATCTGCCGAAAACCGCGTAGAAAGCGTAAATCAGACCCGAGAGCAAACCTAAGATGAGACCGATCCAATTGGTATGCACTTCCGCGCCTGCCAGAGCAACTAAAGCGCATCCTCCCAAACCCAATACGATTGCGAGACCTTTAATCCAGCTGAATTGCTCTTTCAACAGCCACCAACCCAACAAACTGCTCAGTGGCGCGGAAAAATAAATCAGCACCGTTGCCACTGAGGCACTGTTATATTGGATGGAAAAAGTCCATATCGTATTCAGAAATGTAAATACCACCCCATATAGCGCGATGAAGCCAAAATGTTCCCGTTCTAATTTCAGCAGAGAGGGCTTAAAAAGCAAAAAGGCTGGCAACAACAATGCTATTCCCAAAACATTACGCCACATCGTAATCATTAAAGCGGGGATTTCGTAAGTGCTGTTGAGAATCTTTATTAAAAGCGGTGTAAAAGCAAAGAGAACAGCTGCCGCAACTGCATAAAAAAAGCCACGGGCGCGAGTTGCTTTGGGTTCAGCCTTTGTTTGAAGCGTTTCTTTTTCGGACATGTCAATAGTTTATCACGCGAGCATCAATAAAAGCACACTATAACTCATATTCTGCGTTTGGAACAATTCGCCCATTAAAAACGTTTTGATAAAGTAAATGCCCTGCGTCTTTTCATGTATCCGCTCGGATTGGAAGATTCAAGGTCTCTAAACTATAATTTAAGCCTATGGAAATAACACAAAGCGTTAAGACCACTATAAATAAAAACAAAAGACCTAATCGCTCAGCTCATTTCAGTCTTCAAATGACCTTTATCCTGATTTTTGGGCTCTTCCTGTTCATGATTACGCTTGGGATTTTATTTTTTAGCTACGAAGCCAAATACACAGATAAAATTTATCCCCATGTTAGCGTCAACGACATTGATCTATCCGGGCTAAGTCTGGGGCAAGCCGTTTCCCAACTTAATGCGGATTTAAACTTTCCAAGCGCGGGAAGAATCACCTTCACCCATGGCGACAGAGAATGGACTTTCACGCCTCAGGACTTAGGTTACAGCAATAACCCAACCGCGGTTGCCCAAAGAGCCTATCAAGTTGGTCGCGAAGGTAGCTGGCTTAGGCAGCTGCAAGCTAAATTTCTTGCCAACCGTCAAGGCGTAAAGCTCAACCCAAGTGCTTCGTATGACCAAGCCGTCGCATATGCTAAGCTTCAAAGCATCGCCAACGAAATAAATCAACCACTTTTAGAGGCATCTATCAGCATTGAGGGCACAACTGTTACCACACATGATGGTCAAACCGGCAAGACGATGGATATACCAGCCACGCTCGAAAAACTTCAAGCCTACTTTCTCATTCAGCAAGACGCCAATATCTCGCTCATCATTCGCGAAGAAACCCCACAGGTATTTCACGCTGGCGATGTCGCCCGCCAGGCTGAAGCGATACTCAGCGCGCCCTTCACCATGCGCCACCCGAACCCAGATTCTGGTCTTGAGCCCTGGGTCATTCAGCCCAAAGATCTCGCGAGCCTCCTCATCATTACTCGCGATGCAGAGAACCCTGATAAGGGCTTCAATTTGAGCTTAAATCGCGTGTCTTTGGAACACTACCTTTCCAGCATCGCTCCCAAATTTGTCATCCAACCCCAAAACGCGCGCATGCGTTTCAACGAAGAAACCCGAGAACTCGAGCTCACTCGCAACGCGGTCATGGGCAAGACGCTTGATGTCGAAGCCAGTCTCGAAACCATCCTCAAAGCCATTCAAAACCAAGAACACGAGGTTAATCTCGTACTCAAAGATCTCGCGCCTCAGGTCACCGACACCACAACCGCCGCGGACCTGGGCATAACCGAGCTGATCGTTCAGGAAACATCTTATTTCTACGGTTCAGAACCTGCCCGCGTTCAAAACATTTTAGCTGGTTCCACAAGCTTTGATGGCGTCCTTATTGCCCCTGGTGAGGTTTTTTCGATGGCTAAATACATGACCGAGATCAGCCTGGACAACGGCTATGCTGAAGCCATCATCATCGTTGGCGACCAATCAGTAAAGGGCATTGGCGGTGGCATTTGCCAGGTCAGCACAACCCTCTTCAGAACCGCGTTTTTTGGTGGCTTTCCTATCGTGGAACGACACCCCCACGCTTACCGGGTCAGCTATTACGAACAACAAAGCAATGGTCTCGCCAATTTCAACTTAGCTGGTCTTGACGCCAGCGTATTTGTGCCTTTCGTGGACCTGAAATTTAAAAACGATTCCGATTACTGGATTTTGATGGATACTGAAATGGGTCCCAACTCGCTCACCTGGAAGTTTTATTCAACCAGTGATGGGCGTACTGTTCAATGGGAGACCACTGGCATCACCGATGTGATTGAGCCACCAGAGCCCATCTACCGCGAAGACCCCACCCTGCCCACGGGAACGATTAAACAGGTCGACTGGGCAGTCAATGGCGCCAGCGTGTCGGTTACACGACGTGTTTATAAAGGCGATCAGCTCTGGTTTAGTGATGTCATTAATACAACTTATGTTCCCTGGCCAGATGGTTATAATTACGGACCCGGAACAGATATTCCTTAGGCCCCGATAAAACATGTCCATTAAACGCTATGGTAAAATTGCTCCTGACAGTAAAAAAGTCTGTCAATGAATGAGGTGAAAATGATTCCACAAGAACTTCTCGATTTGCTACGTTGTCCGGTCTGTGTAAAAGAAGACAAGGGATTACTGACTTTTTACAAAGAAACTTGGCTTATTTGTCACGACTGCGACCGCAAATACCCTATCTGGGATGAAATCCCCGTAATGCTCATTGACGAAGGGGATAAATGGCAAGCCACTGATAAAGAAAGCCTGCCCATTCCGCCCCCACAGCCAAAATAGAAATTTCAGCTTAACAAGAATACACTCTTTTCAATGCATTAAAGCGATAGTATCGCAACATTTAAAAATCAGGTCTTTTCCCTAAAAAGCAAACCTAACCATGCTTTTTGGGGATATTTTTTAATCGCATTCGTTTTGTTTGCTGATTACTGGCCAATAAACTAATAGAGTAAATCCATAAGGGAATTCCGCTCGGGATTTGTAAACTTGTTGTACAATCAAAGGTGAAATAGAGACCATTAAAAGTACAGGAGATGCCATGCAAGCCATTAAACGAATTACATTATCTGACCAACTGCCACCCAAAAAGACTTTCCAGGAAGGCATCCGCCGCGCGCCAGATCGCGGTTTTAGATTGACCAAAGCCCAAACCGTCACCGCGCTAAAGAACGCCCTGCGCTATGTGCCCGAAAGCCTTCACGCGGAACTTGCCCCCGAGTTTCTCGAAGAACTCACCACAAGGGGTCGCGTTTATGCCTATCGCTTCCGACCAGAAGGGCGTTTGTATGGCAAGCCAATTGACGAATACAAGGGCAAATGCCTGGCTGGCAAGGCTTTTCAGGTGATGATTGACAACAACCTTGACTTTGAGGTCGCGCTCTATCCCTATGAGCTTGTTACCTATGGCGAAACGGGTTCCGTCTGCCAAAACTGGATGCAATACCAGTTGATCATGCGTTATCTTGAAGAACTCACCGAAGAGCAAACCCTGGTTGTCATGTCAGGCCATCCTTTAGGCTTGTTCAAATCGCACCCCAGCGCGCCACGGGTGATGATTACCAATGGCTTGATGGTCGGCATTTTTGACAACATGGAAGACTGGGAAATTGCCGAAGAAATGGGCGTGTGTAATTACGGCCAAATGACCGCCGGCGGCTGGATGTACATTGGACCTCAGGGTATCGTGCATGGCACCTTCAACACCATTTTGACCGCGGGACGCAAGTACCTGGGTGTGGCACCCGACGGTGACCTGACCGGCAAGCTTTTCGTCTCCTCTGGTCTGGGAGGCATGAGCGGCGCTCAACCCAAGGCAATAGAAATTGCCAATGGTGTGGGCATTATTGCTGAAGTTGACCTTTCGCGCATCCAAACCCGCCACAAACAAGGCTGGGTGTCTTTGGTTTCGGATGACCTGGATGTCGTTTTCGCTGAAGCGCGCAAAGCCCTGGACGCTGGAGCCTCAACATCGATTGCCTATCATGGCAATATCGTTGATCTTTTGCAGTATGCCGTGGATCACAATATCCATCTTGATTTGCTCTCCGACCAAACTTCCTGCCATGATGTTTATGGCGGAGGTTACTGTCCGCAAGGACTCACTTTTGAGCAACGCACGCAAATGTTGCGCGACGACCGCGAAGGCTTCCGCGTTTTGGTGGACAAAACTTTGCGCAAACATTATGAGCTCATCAGGATTCTGCACGACCGGGGCACCTATTTCTTCGATTATGGCAACGCTTTCCTGAAATCGGTTTTTGACTCGGGTGTCAAGGAAATCTCGAAAAATGGTATCGATGAGAAAGATGGCTTTATCTTCCCGTCTTACGTTGAAGACCTGATGGGACCTGAACTCTTTGACTATGGCTACGGACCATTCAGATGGATCTGCCTGAATGGTAAGCAAGCGGACTTGATTAAAACCGACCAGGCCGCCATGCGCATTATCGACCCCAACCGCCGTGGCCAGGACCGCGACAATTACATCTGGATTCGCGACGCGATGGAAAACAACCTGGTTGTCGGAACCCAGGCGCGCATTTTGTACCAGGACGCCGAAGGCCGCCGCGATATTGCCCTGGAGTTCAACCGCATGGTGCGCGATGGCGAAGTGGGACCCATTATGCTGGGCCGCGACCATCACGACGTGAGCGGCACCGACTCGCCCTTTAGAGAGACCGCCAACATTCGCGATGGCAGCAATGTGATGGCAGATATGGCGACGCAATGTTTCGCGGGCAACGCCGCGCGCGGCATGAGCCTGGTAGCACTGCACAACGGCGGTGGCGTAGGCATTGGCAAGGCAATCAATGGTGGCTTTGGCTTGGTTTTGGATGGCTCTGAGCGCGTGGACGAAATCATCAAAAGCGCGATGATTTGGGACGTAATGAGCGGTGTCGCCCGTCGTTCCTGGGCACGTAACGCCAACGCCATTGAAACCGCCACACTGTTCAACGAAAAACAGTCCGAAGCGCACATCACTCTGCCTTACTTGGCGGATGAAGCCATGGTAACAGCGCTGGTTGACGAAAAGCTTGCCTAAGCGCGCGCAGTAAGACCTATTTCTAAAAGTAAAAAAGACAGAGATTCAGTTGTTTGGATATCCCGAACAACTGAATTTTTTAAGAAAGATGTAATCCGTCTTGTCTGTTTGCTCGTGGCTCAGTAACCACTAATAGATCTATTCCCCCCATCTAGCGTCGCGGGATTTAGGTGTTTTGCCATTTACTCGCGACGCGATGGGAGGGGGAATTAAAGGGGGTGGGTCTTTTTGTCGATAATTTTGCAAATCCTGTAAATAATTTGCATTAATTTGTCGTACAGAAAACATTATCCAGCTTGATGCACTACCCTTGCTATTTTTCCTTGACGCTCGGAAAAAGCTCATTTACAATAATGGCATGACAAGCTGTTCGCGATAATTAAGGCTCCAGGTATGCCCTGATGATTCGGGGCTTTGTGAGCGTACATGGATTGCGGATGGTTTTTTCTTATTAAATACAGGCTACTTAAACTTAACCACAGGCAATCCCTGTGGTTTTTTCGTAAACGGACTATTTGCAACAAAGGATAATAATAGATGGACAACACTAACAACAAACAGAATATAACCAGTCAGGCAGATTACGCGCCCTTGCCCGAATTAGCGGGCTATCGCTTTTATCGCTTCACAGGCAGTGATGAAGATTACGAGAATATCGTTGATATCGTCAACTCGCGCCATGCCGAAGCTGATTTCCACGCCCAAACAACCGTGGAAGAGACCCGGCATGACTACCAGTATCATGGCGCAAGCTGCAAAAATGAACGCGATATTCTCTTTGCCGAAAAGGACGGGAAGGTCGTGGCGTATTGTCGCATCTCGCAGGATAAGGAGAAGGACAAGCCTTATTACAAGTATTTCTCCATGCTCTTTGTCCGCCCTGGGTTTTGGGCGGATGGTTTGCCTGAAACGCTTTTGGCCTGGTGTGAATCCCAAGCTGTGGCGCGCCATAAGGCGCATCATCTCGGAGCAAAAGGTGAACATCGCTATCATTGTCTTGAGAAGATGGATTACAAAGTCGACTTTATCACCAAAGCGGGCTATCAAGCAGTCCGCTATTGGGACACCAAAATTCACACGCTTGAGCATATCCCCCATTACGCCCTGCCCGAAGGTTTCGACTTGCGCCCAGTGATGCCCTCGCAATATCGCGCTATTTGGGACGCGAACAACGATGCCTTTCAGGACCATTGGGACATAAACGACATGAGCGAAGATGACTACCAGGCCTGGCTGAAAGACAAAGACTACTTCCAGCCCCATCTTTTTCAGGTGGCATGGGATGGCGATGAGATTGCCGCGATGGTGCTGCCCTGGGTAAATGGGCTTGAAAACGAAAGCAAAAACCGCGCGCGTGCCTGGCTGGGCGATATCAGCGTGCGTCGGCCCTGGCGCGGGAAAGGTCTGGCAAAGGCTTTAATTTCCCGCAGTTTGGAAATGCTCAAGCTGATGAACCTTAAGGAAGCTGTCCTGGTGGTAGATACCGAAAACCCAAACGGTGCCCATAAACTGTATGACGCCATGGGTTTTGTCACTGAAGAACGCGGCATCAGCTGGATGAAACCGCTTATTGAGTAGAAAGAGTAACCATGTTACATGTAAACCGTGTCTCGAAACGCTTTGATTACACGCCAATTTTGCGGGATATCAGTTTTACGCTGGGCGATGGCGAAAAGGTCGCCCTGGTTGGCGCGAATGGCAGTGGCAAAAGCACGCTGATGAAGATTATCGCTGGCGAACTGGAGGCGGATTCGGGCACGGTGACTTTTTCCGGTAGCGATACACTCGGTTATTTGCCTCAAAAAGGCAAGCTGAGTGGCGCGCGCACGATTGAGGAGAGCTTTTTGCTCACGCTCAGCGCGCACTATCGGGCTGGTCCGCCAAATGCCTTGATGCCGGCCGAAGAAGCCGAAGCCTATCGCATTTTAGCCGGTTTGGGCTCGGCTTATTTGACCTTAGATATGCCTCTATCGCAACTGAGTGGTGGTGAACTGACCCGCGTGCAACTGGCTGCTTTGTTTTTGACCGCGCCAACGATTTTGCTCCTTGATGAACCCACCAACCATCTGGATATCCCCGCCTTGGAGTGGCTGGAGCAGTTTTTGCAAAGCTACACCGGTAGTGTCTTGCTGATATCGCATGACCGCGTCTTTTTGGATCGGGTCGTGTCTTGTGTTTACGAGCTTGATGAACTTACCCAAAGCATCCGCAAGTTCCCTGGCGATTACAGCAACTACGCGCGCGTTATAGAAGAAGTAAAAGCCAAAGCCTACGAACGCTGGAAAGACCAACAGACAGAGATAAAACGTTTAAAGGCGGACTGGATTCAGACTGCTGAACAAGCGCGCTGGAGCGAGAACCAAACCAAAGATTCCAAAATGCGCCGCTATGCCAAGAAGGTTGCCAAAAAGGGGACAGCCAAGAAAAAGCGTCTGGAACGCTATTTGGAAGACGAAGCGCGCATCGAAAAACCGATGGACAAATGGCGTTTGCGGGTCAATTTTGGCGAACCGGAACACCATAGCGCGATGGCTCTGCAAACGGAGGGTTTGAGCTTTGCTTATGATGAACGCCTCTTGTTTGAAGACCTCCATTTGACCCTGCAAGGGCAGGAGCGTGTCGCGCTGATTGGGCCCAACGGATGTGGAAAAAGCACGCTTTTGAAAGTTCTGCTGGGCGAACTGCCACCTCTGGCGGGCACCTACCACTGGGGCGGGCGCATCAAGCTGGGCTATATGGCGCAAAATCAGGACACCCTTGACCCGTCTTTAAGCGCGCTGGAAACCCTGCAGGCTATCCGTCCGATGACGATGTCTGAGACTTATCACTTCCTGCACTACTTTTTATTGGATGAAGACCAGGTGATTTTGCCAACCGCCAGTTTAAGCTTTGGGCAACGCTCACGCTTGATGCTGGCGTGTTTGGTGGCAGAAGGCGCGAACGTATTGGTGCTGGATGAGCCCGTAAACTATCTGGATATCCCCTCGCGCGAGCAATTCGAGCAAGCCCTCCAGGCTTTTACGGGTGGTGTGCTTTTGGTGGCGCACGACCGTGCTTTCATCTCCCGCGTGACGGAAAAAACCTGGCTCTTGGAAGATGGCAAAATCAAGGTCGGCTGGTCGGAGGATTTGGTCTAGGTTTGTAGCTTGGGTTTTGTTTTACATACCAACTCACCCCGGCGTTTCGCCGTGGGCAAGGTAGTAATTTGACTTTAACGAACCGTTCGCGGAGGCCGAAATGCAAGCCTGGTGCTTGCTTCTCGCCGACGTTATTAAACCCTTCGGTGAGATACCGAGGGCAAAGGTATTTTTGTTCCCACGTGGTCTCCTGACCACGTTAACAGCTAGGGTAAGCTGGTTTTAGGTTTTTCTGTTGGTGTATGGGGGGTAACAGGCACTGTAAATTATCCTCGGCGAGACGCCGGCACGAGAGAAAAACAAAATTGTTTGCATATCCCCACCAATTCGCTTAGATAGCTTGGAATGATATAATCGCCCCATGGACAAAGAACAACGCTGGCTGTTGATTTCCGATTCCCATGTGGGGGATCGGGTTAAAGGATTGCAAGCCAAATTACTGGATGACATCAAAGCCAAAAAGCCAGACCTCATTTTGCATGGCGGAGACATCGCCGTGCAGGAAGTCCTGGATGAACTTAGCGAGATCGCGCCGGTGATCGCTGTGCAGGGCAATCGCGACTGGTTTAAAGGCTTCAAGCTACCCATGGAACATCATTTTGAGGTCGCGGGGCTAAAAATCGTCCTGGCGCATGGACATATCAGCATGTGGCACTGGTTTTGGAATTATGTGCATCTCTTTTTGACCTTCCGCATCCATAACCACCAGTTTTTTCAACGTCAGCTTGCCGAAAAATACCCGGACGCGGACGTCATCATCTATGGGCATTTGCACTTCCAATATGATGAGATGATGGATGGCAAACGCTTCATCAACCCGGGTTCAGCCTATCCGCACTGGCGCAACAAAGGTCGCCCTCAATATATGTTGATGACCATCAAAGAATCAGGCGAAATCATAGTCCAACGCCATGAAGTCGTATTAGATTAAAGTCAGGTCTAAACCCATCACAGAACCAAGAAACCTAACAAAAATAAGACGAACACAAAAATCATATGAGATTCGGTCTTTTTTGCACATTTCTCATAGGACTTTCGCGCATTTGTGCACGTTTCTCATAGGACTTTTGTACTAAGCTGCCAAGCGACAGGTTATAATCCTTACATATAATGCAGGCGACTATGACCCCAGATATCATCACCTCATCCCAAAATCAACACGTGCAACTGATGCGCGCCCTGGCGAGCCAGAGCAAGGCGCGGCGTAAGGAGCAGGCTTTTCTTGCTGAAGGCGCGCGCCTGGTAGAAGATGGTTTGCAATCAGGACTAATGCCACGACTTGTTGCCTATAAGGAAGGCTTGAGCCTAAGAGCCGAAGAAAGCCTCGCGCTCGCGCGCGATATCAAAGCTAAAACGGGCGAAATCTTTCCCATTTTACAAATCGAAGCCAGGCTTTTTGATGAACTGACAGACACCGAGTTTAGCCAGGGCATCATGGCAGTTTTTGACATCCCCGATAAAGAACTGCCCGACGAGCTGAGCTTTATCCTGCTGCTGGACCAACTTCGCGACCCCGGCAACATGGGCACCATTTTGCGCAGTGCCGAAGCGGCTGGTGTGCAAGCGGTCTTTTTGCTGCCAGACACAACCGACCCCTGGGCACCCAAGGTGGTTCGGTCTGGGATGGGCAGTCACTTCAGGCTACCCATTCTGACCTGGGGCATTGAAGCGCTTGAAGCCCTGCTTAGTGATATGCGGGTCTATTATGCTGATATGAACGGCGAGCTGAATTACTGGCAGGCTGATTTTCGAGCAGGAACCGCGCTGTTGATTGGTGGCGAAGCGGATGGCGCCAGCGAACAAGGACGCGCGCTTGCCAACACAACTGTGAGCATCCCCATGGCAGGCAGCACAGAATCCCTCAACGCCGCGATCTCAGCCGCCTTGCTGATGTTTGAAGTGGCGCGTCAACGCCAGATATCCTGATAAATCAACCTGAAAAATTAGAGGTCACCGCTTTGCTTGTAGCGGATGAGTGTTAGATTGGTATCACATTTACCGCTCAACTCAATAATTGATTCACGGCTAAGCGCGTTGCCCTGGGCATCAAAAAGCTGAATAATCACCTCGTCACCAGCGCGGATATCATTGGGCAAGACAAATCCAAAACCCGATGGACCATAAACCGACATCGAGCCTGTTTCGCTGCTTAACTCAACAGGCTTTCCCGCATGCACACCGGTTAGTCTCACAATATAGCCCAGCACGTCTTTTTCGGTGTAATCCAAAACCTGTCCACCAACAAAAACCGAAGTTTCGCAATTTTCCTGGGGGAAATAAACAACGTGTGCTAATTGCGTGTTGTTGCGGATAATAAAGGGATACGAAACTGATGTTGGTATGGTTGTCGGGGCTAAAGTCTTGCTTGGGACAGTTGTATAGCTTGGCTCAGGTGGAAGCGTGGCGGTATATGTGCGTGAAGGGCTTTGCTCTTGGCTGGGTTCAGGAGTATTGCTGGGACTGATGGGTGTGTTGGTGACTTTGCCCGGTTCCTGACTGGCTAAGCCCATATACACCTTTGTAATTGTGGGTTTGGGAGTAAATTGCATCTTTTTGCCGCGAAACAGGAAAATAGTAACCAAAACAGCGCTTATCAAGATGACGGTAAGCAAGATAATGCCAATCAGATTTCTATTGCGCTGCGTCTTTGGGGGTTCAAAACCAGCCTTGGGCACCGCCATAGGCTTGAAAGATTTGGTTTCACCATATCGTGATCGTTGCGGTTGATGATGGCTCACGGGATTAGAATCTCGATTTCTGCTTGTTCCCAGGCGTTTTTCAACCAGGCTTCAAGCGCTTTGTTCTGGAGCATCACGCGCGCGTCAGTCGTGAGCGGATGGTCAGTTTCGTGGGCGATGATGTAGATGATATGATAGCCCAGTTCCGTTTGAATGATGGGCGATCTGGCTCCAACGGGCAAGCTAAAAGCCTGCTCTTCAATTTCAGGGAAGAGCAAAAAACCGCGTGGGAACCAACCCAACTCACCACCTGATTCGGGGCTGTATTTCCATGCGACTTGATCAAAGTCTGTGCCAGCTGCCAGACTACGTTCTGCGTCAATGGCATCGCCCTGATGGACTGAAAATATCTGTCGCGCGCGAACTTGTTCAGTTGTCAATGGAACTTCCGAAATAATTTGGTCACGTTGTTGCGCCGCCTCAGTTGTCAGACGCAGGGTTTCGCGCAGACTTTCCATGGTGTGAAAGTTGTTTTGCATCCAGATATTGAGCTGTTCCTGCCCACCAGCCTCATTGATAAGCTCGCTCATTTTCTGATCCAGGGCTTCATCTGAAAGGGAATAGCCACTTTGCCGCGCGGCGTTTACCAAGAGCTGCTGCTCAATAAGGCAAGTAAGCACGGTTTCTTTAATTTCTTCCTCAGACGGTAAAGTTTGCCCTTCAGTGAAAGAGGCGCGATAGATCTGAGTTTCGCGCTCGTAATCTGACAAAAGAATGCCCACACCGTTAACTTTCGCGGCAAGTGGAATTTGAGGAGCTAACTCAGTCGGCGTTGCTATTTCGAGTGTAGGTTCATCAATCACAACTTCGGCTTTGTTCTCAACAGGCGTGGGAAGCTGAACAGGTTCGGCTAAAGGTTCACAAGCGGCCAACAACAATAACAAACATAGAATCCTGCTGATAATAAAAAATCTTTTATGACGCATGTTCCTATTATACCTTTTATAGCCAATTGTAAAAAACTTCTGGCCAAGAACAAAACAATATTCTGTGGATGACAAAAATATAACTTTGACGTTCGAATCACTAAAGCGTGCGTGACTTATTTGCACTTTGTATAAAATGGTATACTTAAACTAAATGGTATGATAACCGAAGCTATGTGTATTTAATGATGGACTACAGAATGACTAATGTCTGTGTCCGGAATTCTACAGAAGTTATTAAAGGAAAGAATTATGGCTAAGAAACCACAAAGCTTACTTTACTCTTACAGGCGACGCGAACGCAGCGGCAAAGCAATATTGACCATCTTGCTGTTCGTGTTTATCGCGGTGTTTATCGCCCTTATAGTGCTCTGGGGACTTGGAAAAATTGATGGCAAGGCATGGATGCTCAAGCCAACCGATACCCCCACACCCACCAACACTGCAATCCCAACGGCGACAGCCACCTTGGTACCAACCCATACGCCAACTGACGTACCTCCCACCGCGACCATAGGTCCAACTGCCACACTGGATGGTCCCTTCACCTATGTTGTACAACCTGATGAAGTGTGTTGGGACATCGCTAAGAAGTTTGAAGTCGAACTTGAAGATCTCATTTATGTCAACGAGTGGCCAGAAGGTCAGTGTATTATCAACGTGGGTCAGGAAATTAAGGTTCCACCGCCCTGGTTTACAAAGCCAACCTCAACGCCTTTCCCTGCAGATTGGCCAGCTGGGCAGCTGTTTGAGTATCATGTCCAATCAGGTGCAACGCTTCGATCAGTGGCGCAGTACTTCAATTCAACCGTGGATCGCATCGTGCTTGAAACAAACCGCTATCGCCAGAGCAAAGGGATAACCACCTTCCTGACCGCCGATAGCCCCCTGCAAATTGGTGAACTTTTAATTGTACCCGTGAACATTGTGACCCCAACTCCCACCAACACACCCACGCGTACGATGACACCAACACCTTAAACGAAATGAGTATAAAACGCGCCGATAAAGGCGCGTTTTTCTTATCTTTAGACAAGTGTAAAACAGAATTAAGCTGACAAGTTCAGAGAATGATGGTAAGATGATGACATCCTCGATAGATGCCTTATAGCGTTTATGCGCTAACAAAAAAATACCTATTTGACAAGGAGAAAAAGTGAATCCAGAGATTATCCAAGAAGTAGAACGTAGAATTCAAGCCAATGCTGAAACCATGAAAACTTTCATGCGCGAGATCTGTGCTATTCCCAGTATGAACTCGCAGATTGGCCCAGTGGGCGAACGGATTGCCCAGGAAATGAGAAAACTCAATTTTGATGAGGTGCGCTTTGACAAAATGGGTAACATCCTGGGGCGCATCGGTAATGGCGAACGCGTGATCGTTTTCGACTCACATATCGATACCGTCGGTATTGGTGACCCTGATGAATGGGAATGGGATCCCTTTGAAGGAAAGATCGAAGATGGTGTCCTTTACGCGCGCGGTGCTTGTGACGAAAAAGGCTCCACACCGGGAATGATCTATGGCATGGCTGTAGCCCGCGATTTGGGTCTGCTGGACGGTTGGACAGCATGGTACTTTGGCAATATGGAAGAGTGGTGCGATGGTATTGCCGCCAATACCTTTGTTGAAGTTGATCCCAAAATCAGGCCAGACTATGTCATCATTGGTGAGCCTACCAAGATGAACATCTACCGCGGACACAAAGGTCGCCTGGAGATGAAAGTTGTTGCCAAGGGTGTTAGCGCGCATGCCGCGAGCAACCATGTGGGCATCAACGCGATTTATCTGCTTTTGCCAGTCATCGCGGGCATACGCGATATGGAACCCCAGTTAGGCGATCATCCTTTCCTGGGCAATGGCAAAATCACGGTTTCAGATATGACCGTTCAAACGCCCAGTATTAATGCCGTGCCTGATGAAGCTGTTATCTATATCGATCGACGCATGACCTTTGGCGAGACCGAAGAAGAAGCGATTGCTCAAGTCGAAGCTTTAATTCCCGAGGAATACAAAGACCGTGTCACCGTTGAACCTCTGTTTTACGATGAGCCCTCTTACACAGGCTTCGTTTTTCCAGTCGAGAAATATTTCCCCGCATGGATTTTGGAAGACGACCACCCACTGGTACAAGCGGGGCTCAAAGCAAGACGTTTGATTGGCCTTGAAGACGCGCCTTCCGGTAAATGGTCATTTAGCACCAATGGCATTTATTGGGCTGGAAAAGCAAATATCCCCTCAATTGGCTTTGCGCCTGGTGATGAAGTTACCGCGCATACGGTTAACGATTGCGTCATCCTGGATGATGTCGTCAAAGCGGGTGAGTTTTACGCTTTGATAGCTGCTCTGCTCTAAACTATTCAAGAATATGTACAAACAAAGGAGCTCCTTAAGGGAGCTCTTTTGTTTGGATAATTGTCATCATCCTGCCAGTTTAGCTCAGGCAATTTTCTTTACATAATCCATTATATTTTCTATTGTCACTCTTATAGAACTTTGGTTTAATTAAGACAGAAAGCGAGGTAGATATGTTTGATGGAAATTTCACAACAAGTTCAAGCACGAGCGCGAACACAAGCCCCAAGAAAGCAAAAATAAAATTGGGTAAAAACTTTGTTTATATCGTAGCGGCGGTCATCCTGCTAATCATCTTGCTGCGCGCCGCGATTTATGTAGTGCCTGCTGGTAATGTTGGCGTAATCACCCGCTGGGGTGCCGTAAACCGCAGTTCTCTTGCTGGCATTCATGTCAAAATACCCTTTGCGGAGAATGTCATTTTGATGAGCACCCGTACCCAAAAGGATGAATCCCCTGCCACAGCGATGTCAAACAACCTGCAAGTGGTCACCTCACTGATCGCGGTCAACTACCGCCTGGATGGCAACAAAGCGCTCCAGGTATACCAGGAAATTGGCCCCGATTATGCTGAAATTGTCGTCGCGCCGGCTATCCAAAACGCCTTCAAAGCTGCCACAGCACGCTTTACCGCGGAAGAACTGATTACCAAGCGTGGTGAAGTCCGCCAAATGGCTGAAGATGAGCTCATCGCCCAGATTGAGCCCTACCACATCATTGTTGAAAACTTCAACATCATCAACATGGACTTTTCCGAGGAATATCAGAACGCGATTGAGTCAAAACAGGTCGCTCAACAGCAGGTTGAGACCTCCAAGCAAAAACTCGCCCAGGCTGAAATAGATGCCCAAACCGTTATCGCCCAGGCACAGGGTCAGGCTGATGCCCAAAAAGCGCTCAAAGATACCGGCGCGCTCACGCCAGAATATTTGCAGTATCTGTTCCTTACCAAATGGAACGGCATTCTGCCCCAAGTGATGACCAGTGGGTCAGGAATGATGCTGGACATCTCGCAATTCATGCAAGGACCCGAAAAACCATAAGATTGTTATATAGAAAGTTCCCATAAGAGCCACGTGCCCAAAATAATGCGCCTGGCTCTTTGGGATTTCCTAACCGAACTGGCATCCCAAAAAGAAGAGCGTGCCTTTTAACACGCTCTGATTGGTTTATATTTGATGGTTACTAATCTTTACGGCTCAAACCCTATTTTTGAATAGCTGGAAATCCCAGACCAAAAACTCCTGGTTCCGTATAGACAATATTGACACTGCTAAACAAAAGGTTTTCATCTGCTCCACAGGGAAATGTTATAAGAAAGTTGTATGTATCATACTCTTGTACCTTATGATTTACATCAGCACTTACATAATCATACCCGGGAGCACCTGCTCCGATTTCGTAAAATCCAATAAGTTGATCCGATTCTGATCCGAAATCGTTAAAGCGTTGTAAAAAGAACATCAGGTCCCGACTCGGATCATTGTCATAAAAATTGAAATAGACACGATTAAGTGTGGCTCCGGAAGGCAAAAGCATTGAATAAGTTAACCAGCAATATTGGGTAGAGATGGAGCCATAAGGACCTATTTGTCCATAATTATAGTCTTTGAAAGCGTCATCACATTCTTTATTTAATGGATTAAACTGCCAGCCAGCGATACTCAGGACTTTTTGATTGGATTGAATGGCGTGAGTCAATTCTTTTTCAGGTCCGTTATAAGGTAATCGCAAAATTTCATTTGGATCGTCTAACAGACCGGATGGGAGAGGTTTGACTCCAACAGATTGAGCGGTGGAGCCTCGTTGGGGCAACATAACGAGCAATAGCCCTAAAACAACAATAAGATTCAATATACGTTTGTTTCTGTTCAGCATGATATACCTACTTAGTATGAATTTATTAATATTTTACTATGCTATGTTTTTTCCATACAGGATTTTTCACATGATAAATTGCTAAATTATGATTATTTTCCATCGCGAAATGTACGTTACCTCATGAACCTTGATTTTTGAAACCATTTTCCCCCATTGATTTATAATTAGACGCGACACTTTAATCAGGTGGAAAGGAATTAAACTATGACTGATCATATCCCCGAAGTTGACGGGCGCCGACGACGACGCGGCTCCGAACCCCAAAAACGAGCTAATCGCCCAGGGCAAAGCACGCCAAAGCCACAGCCAGGTCCACAAACCGCCCCGCGACCCAAACCGCAAACAAGCTATGTGAATGAACTCTTAGATCAGGCACCCCCACCCAGCCAAAGCCAATCCCCACGTCCAAGACCATCGGCCAGCACAGGCAGTGCGCTAAGTGGATTAGGAGGACTCTTAGGCGGCCTTTCAGGTTCCGGAGCCAAGCCATCTGCTTCTGACAGCCCGACTGGCGCGCCAGGCTCACGCCGTGGTTGCGGCTCAATTATTTTTCTGATTCTCCTGGCGGTATTGCTGTTCTTCCTGTGGCGCTCATGCTCCAAACGAGCCGAAGATATGCCACCCACAACAGATAACGACGTTCCCAGCCTTAGCCAGACACAAACAACACGCCCGCCCCAGGCAACACAGCCCCAGCAAGCAGTGTCCGTTGAACCAACCCAGGCTTCCGCACAATTGGAACCAGGTCAAAAAGTAAAATGGCTGGTCATGGCATATATTGATGCCGACGACAAAGCGCTTGAACGGGACCTGATGTTTGACCTCAATGAGATGGAGCTCATCGGGAGCAGTGATGAGGTCATTATCGTCGCTCAGGTTGACCGCTACGCCGGTGGTTATTCGGGCGATGGCAATTGGAGTGGCACCCGCAGGTTCTATATCACACCTGACCAGGATCTGAACGTGACTGCCTCACAATATATTGATATTGGTGAAGTCAATATGGGTGACCCTCAATCCCTCGTTGATTTCGTTAGCTGGGCAACCGACGCGGTGCAGGCTGATCGTTACATGTTGCTGATGTCTGATCATGGTATGGGCTGGCCAGGTGGCTGGAGCGACCCAGTTCCAGGCGGTTACAATAGCTCAAGTGCGCCTTTGGCGCGCGCGATGCAAGACCCCATCATGCTACTCAACGAATTCGAATGGGCGCTCAAAGAAATTCAACGCACTACGCCAATCGAGAAGTTTGATCTTATTGGTTTGGACGTCTGCTTGATGAGCCAAATGGAGGTTTACGCCATACTTGCGCCATACGCGCACTACGCCGTGGCGTCCGAAGAAACCGAACCTGGCGTTGGTTGGGCATATGAAGCCTTTTTGAGCATGATGGTTTACGACCCGGATATCCCTACTGCTGATATTGCCAGAAACATTGTTGAAAGCTATCTCACCCAGGATCAACGCGTGCAAAACGACCAGGCCCGCGCGGAATTCTTAAGCCAGAATTCAAGCGGTGGAGGCTGGTATGTTAACCGCATGAGCGCTGAACAACTTAGCGCTCAGCTTGAGCAAAACAGCACATTAGCCGCGATTGACCTCGCCCACTACCCCGAATTACTCAGCGCGCTCAATAACTTCGCCTATACTATGCAAGGTGTTGATCAACGCGCTGTAGCCCAGGCACGCAGTTACGCCCAAAGTTACACATCTATTTTTGGCCAGAACGTGCCCGCCAGCTATATTGACATGGGTCATTTTGCCGCCCTCGCTGCTAAGTTTTCTGGCAACCCAAATGTCTATAACGCTGCCAATACTTTATTACAGACACTCCAAAAGGCTGTGATTGCCAATAAAGTAGGATCTGGCAAACCCGGCTCGACAGGCATCGCAATTTACTTCCCCAATTCGCAACTCTACCAAAACAACAATACCGGCATGGCTTCTTACACCGTCATCGCTGACACCTTTGCAAAAACATCCCTTTGGGATGACTTTTTAGGTTTCCATTACACCGGTCGCCAATTCCAGGCAAACGCGGTTGAACCAGTTTTGCTCACGCGCGCCAGTCAAATTCCTGGCTCTGGTGAAATCAGCGTGTCTGAAATTAAGGCCTCAAGCGATCGTGTCGCGGCAGGGGATGAAATTGAGCTGGATATCACCGTTACCGGTGAGAACATCGCCTACATCTACTTCTTTACGGGGATCGTTGCTGATGATGGCAGCATCTATGTCGCTGACACTGATTTTGTTGAAAGCGGTCAAACGCAACAGGAAAACAACGTTTACTATCCCGTATGGCCTCAAAGCAATCAATTTAAGCTGAACTTCAGCTTTGAACCCATCCTCTACGCCATTACCGATGGTGATCAGGAAGTCATGGCGCTTTTCAACCCAGTTGACTATGGACGCAACTATCGCGAAGCGGTCTATGTGGTTAATGGCACTTACACCTTTAAAGAAAGCGGGGAAAAACGCCCCGCCCAATTACGCTTTATGGACGAAAAGCTTTATCAGGTGATGGGCTTCACTGGCATCCCCGATCTTGGAGATGGGCTTGGTGGTGGCGGTGGTGCCTGGGAGATAAGCCCTAATGTGGGTGATAGCTTTACCGTCAAAGAGAGTTGGCTCATTGCCGACGCGCGCGGTCAGATTACCAAGAGCGAACAACGTGATGGCGATACAATTGTCTTCACTGGCAAACCCATTGAGGCAACCACCCTATATCTCCCCAAAGGTAATGCGGTGATCGGCTTTATGGTCAGCGACCATGATGGGCAAATCCGTTCGGTATTTAAAGAAATCACCATAGAATAAGCTGTGTCTCAAAAACAAGCGCCTCTTTGTTTCTTATCAGACAAACCAGGCGCTTGTTTTTTTGTTAAAGCTATTTCGCTCAGATTGAGGTACAATAACTGCAACTATTCTCGCACATTCGTTATTAATGAGGAATTGTTATGACCAACCTTAGAGCACAATTAACCATGACCGCTGGACCTGTTCCCGGTTCCATTTATTATCTTGAAAAAGCTGAGGTTTACCTCGGTCGTGATTTAGCAAATGATATTCCCATCCCTGACGCTGAAATTTCACGCCGACACGCGCGTCTTTTTATACAAGGTAATTTGGTTTTCATTGAGGACCTTGGTTCAACCAATGGTACTTTTGTGAATGGCGCCCGCATTAGCTCGCCCAAAGAAATTCACCCGGGTGATCGCATTACCCTCGCGGAAAAAACAGCGTTTAGCTTCAGCATCGCCGGTCAGGGCGAAACTCCAAAAAGTGAGTCCGTGGTCAGCTATGCCACACAACCCCAACAAGTGCCACAGTATCAGGAGAGCTACCAGCCGATTAGCGCCCCGGTACCCGAACGTGAGCTTGCACCCGCGCCAGAATTCACCAAACCTGCCAAAAAACCCCATGGCTGTGTCATCTTCTTGCTTATCTTTTTGGTCATCTTGGTGATTGCGGCTTTGGTCCTGGTCTTTATGCCCAGTTCGTGGTGGTGCGCGATTAGCTTTAATGGCATCCCTGGCTGTCCGGTACAATAAACCTTTCGCATTACAAAAGAGGCTGACCCAAAAGTTGTCACTTTTCTGTTCTTTTAGACAAGTTTTTTGGGTAGCTTCTATCTCATTTTTACGAGCGCCTTTTATAATAGTGTTATGTCTAAAGTAGACCCTTCCCATCGACCCATCGCGGTATATGATTCCGGTGTAGGGGGACTTTCTGTATTACGCGCTTTGCTCGAAAAACTTCCCAATGAGGATTTTATCTATTTCGGCGATCAGGCGCATGTACCCTACGGAGAGCGTCACCTTGATGAATTACGCGAACTCGCCGATGGTGTTACCCGTTTCTTCCTGAGTCAAGACGCGAAGATCATCGTTATCGCATGTAACACCGCTTCAGCCGCGGCTTTGAAAGAATTACGCGAGAGCTATCCCGGGCAGATATTTGTGGGCATGGAACCAGCCGTCAAACCAGCCGCTGAGCAGACCCACAGCCAAAAAGTGGGTGTTTTGGCTACTCCCAGCACCTTTCATGGCGCGCTTTACGCCTCGGTGGTGGAGCGTTTCGCTGCGGGTGTTGAACTTTATCAGAACACCTGCCCTGGCTTGGTGTCGCAGATAGAAAAAGGTGAGCTGAATAGCGAGAAAACCTCGCGCATTCTGCACGAAGCGCTTGATCCCATGCTCAAAGAAGGCGTGGATAGCATCGTCTTGGCTTGCACGCACTTCCCCTTTGTTATCCCCCAGATTGAGGAGATTATCGCTGGTCGTGCCTCGGTCATTGACCCCGCGCCAGCCATCGCACGCCAAACCGCCCGCGCGCTCGATCAACGCGGTATGCTCAACCCTCGTGGAGAGCAGGGCAAGACGACACTGTTCACCTCCGGCAACGCGCTTAACTTTTCGCGCATGGCTGAGAAGCTCATCGGACTGGATAGCGCCATCATAGAACTGGATTGGAAAGGCGATTCTTTGGTATATCGATAAGCAAGATTCAACTATGCCTAAATTACTTTTTTCTAAGGTACAATTAGCTTAACTAAGATGACTGAAATAAGCCAAGAATCCAGCCATAAGATTTCCCAGAATGTGCAACTGCCTTTTTATTCTGTGAATAAACAGCAAACACCAGGGCGGAATGTTTTTGCTGGCAAATTACCCAAGAACTATCCAAGGTCTCTGTTACGATATCCAGGCGGAAAAAATCGAGCTGTCAGCACTATTTATTCATTAATTCCAAAAAATGAAAGGGTTTTATGCTCTCCTTTTCTAGGAGGAGGCTCAATTGAATTAGCCAGTACAACGAGAATGATTGTCCGCGCTTATGATCTATTTGAGCCTCTCGTTAATTTTTGGATAGTTTTGCTTAAAGACCCTAAAGCATTAGCGAAAGAAGTAAAAAAATATCATCCGCTTCAGAAAGAAAAGTTCTATTCACTTCAAAAAGAGTATTCTAATTTTACAGATAATCTTGAACGAGCAGCTATTTTTTATGCCTTAAATCGCTCTTCTTTTTCGGGGACGACTTTATCGGGAGGTATGTCTCCAGGTCATCCACGCTTTACAGAAAGCTCAATAGAACGCCTAAAAATTTTTTCTGTGAGTAACTTTTCAGTTGAATGCTTAGATTTTACTGAATCTATCCCTAAAAATGATGATGCCTTCCTTTATTTAGACCCGCCTTATCTTAATAAGCAGGCTTTATATGGCATTAATGGAAACACTCACATCGATTTTAATCACGCGAAACTTTCGGAAATGCTTTCTAAACGTGACAGATGGATTCTTTCTTACAACGATTGTCCTGAAGTGCGTTATCTCTATAAAAAATATCGTATCATTCCGCTTGAATGGGTATATGGTATGTCTAAAGACAAATCCTCTAATGAAGTTGTGATATTAAGCAATGATGTAAAGCTATGAAATTAACACAAAATGTAACCGGACGTGCCTTTGAATATGGTTTATTAATCTATTTAGCAGAAAATTTACCTGCAAAAATAGAGATTAATGACCAACTAAATGTCATAAAACAAAGTTTTGAACTCTGTCCTCCCATTGAAAAACAAAGAATTCAACAAGCCGCAGAACACGTTTTTAATTTTATCTGGAGCGAAGATAATAATTTTCGCATCGGACCATTAGTCATCAAAACACAATCTGACCAAAGTGGCGCGATTGGTGATGTCAGAGATATTCTCATCACCAACAGCAAAACAGGCCAAACATGGGGTATATCAGCTAAAAACAGACATTATGCCATCAAGCATTCAAGGTTGTCTCGAACAATCAATTTTGGGCAAGATTGGTTTGGTGTTCCCGTCTCAAAACAATACTTTGACACCGTTACACCCATTTTTGATTATTTGCGAGAGCTCCAGGAAAAAGGTCTTAAATGGCGGGATTTGAATAATAAGGCTGACCGTTTCTATGTGCCTATTCTGAATGCTTTTCTTCAAGAAATAAGTCAGTTGGCTACTCGTGAGCCGTCTAAAGTTCCAAGTGGAATGGTTAAATACTTAGTTGGACAACATGATTATTACAAGGTAATCAAAGAAAATGGCAATGTCAGCATTTGGTCTTTTAATATGGACAATACGCTTGGCTGGGGGAGAAAAATTCAATTACCAGATGAATTAATTAACATTAGTTTCAAACCGAGGTCAAAAACAACACTAATTGCCACTTTTAATCATGGCTGGCAAATATCCTTTAGGATACATAACGCCAGTACTTTGGTAGAGCCATCATTGAAGTTTGATATACAACCGGTTGGCTATCCAAGTACGATGTCACGCCACACAATTCATTACCATCGATAATAGTTGATAAAAACACACGCTAACGCTTGTCTCGCATGCATATTTACCGTTATGCGGCTATTATTTATTGACATTCGATAATTCTTAAGATAAACTTAGCTCATCGGAACTAAAACAGGTTCTGAGAAGGAGTCTATGATGAAAGATAAAATATTGTCCGCAATTGTTATGGCTGCCTTGTGTGTGATAACAGTCGTTGTCATTTTGATTGGCGTTTATCTCGTGCCACTTTCGCATCAAACCGCGACAGCAAATCCCACACTCGTCCATATGCGGGTGCCTGTGCTCATGATGGGCTGGTTGATTCTGACTTGTGTCCTCACCTTGCTCGCTGTGGCTTTTGCGTTCTTGCTACGCATTAGTCAAAACAAAATCTTTGAACAAAAATCCGTCAGCTTGCTCAAGACAATGGCGATGATTAGCCTGGCACCTATACCTGTTTTAATCGCTTTGTTTTTCTACACGCAAGCCAATGTTACTGGGTCAATCACCAACTTTTGGGTTCTGATAGGTATTTTGGGATTGGCTATCGTCTCTATTTTCTTCTTTTTGGTCGCTTCTCTTTTCCAAAAAGCGGTTGATTATAAAACCGATGTTGAACTCACTATTTAGGAGGCGAAATGGCAATTATCGTTAATTTAGATGTCGAACTGGCCAAACAAAAAATGAGCCTCACAGAGCTTTCTGAAAAAGTGGGGATCACCCTCAGCAATCTTTCCGTGCTTAAAACCGGAAAAGCCCGCGCCATTCGCTTTGACACGCTCAACGCGATATGTCAAGCGCTCGGATGTCAGCCAGGAGATATTTTAGCCTTCAAAGAAGATGAGACTATGTAGATTCTTTTAATTGTTGATGGGCTTTTCGCTCTGAACGCGAAAACAAAAGCAAGACAACGAGCAAAACAACGTGGAGCAAGAGCATAAAAGGCCAGTTTCCACCGCGCTGTTCGGGCACCCACAGAAACAAACGCTCGATCCAGTAAAGCAGGATACTCAACAGAGCGCTTAACCAGGACACAATCAGCCTCCTGCGCCCAACTTTGGCGATGGCAACAAAAGCCATCAGGTTGACCAACCCATAAAGCAAGCCCGCCACAAGCAAATAAACAAACTGCTGTTCAGAAAGGCCAAATTCAAGTAAAACGCTTCTTTGCTTTAGAGCACCATATGCCCTCAAAAAGCCTGAAACTGCCATAAACAAGAACAGCAAGCCTGCCAATCGTGCCCAATGATTGACCGGTTTTTTAGGCTTTGCGCCATTTTTTTCGGATAACGGTTTCACATGCCCAGGCATTATTCCCGCCTTTGGGTATCAAAATCGCTTAGATAACCCAGTCGTGCCAGGGCTTTTTGTACTTTCTCAATACCTCCTGGTTTGATGATTACTGTCACTGGACCAAGCGAGTCGCCTATCCACGCCTTTACCTCTGAGTCCTTTAGAGCTTGCAGGATTTCGGGCGTTTTCAGGCGCAGAACAGTTAACGTTTCAAGGCTTGCCTCAGTGCCGTGTTCCTGCCAGCGGTTGAGCGCCTTCACCAATCTGGGTGGCGGAGCGCTTTTGCCATACTTGCGCAAGAGCCCAAGCAATTGCCTCGTGTTCAAGCCCGCTTTGCTGGCTTTGACTAAAGAAGCTGGCGTGAGCTGATAGCTATAGCGCGTTGGCCCAAGCTCAAGCCATTCCGCGAAACGTGCCACCTGATAGCGCGCGATTGGTACGGTTTTATCGCTCATCAAAATCAAGCCGTTAGGTTGAACGATCAATGGGTCATCCTTTTCGTCTTTGGGCACATCAAGCACGTTCGGTGAACCTGCTAAAACCGTCATGCCCTGGCTTAAGACGAATGAATAATCACCGTTAGCACCCTGGTGAACATGCGTTAAGCCCAGCCAAAACATCCAACGCGTGATGAAGTATTCAAGGAAGCGTGGCTCAACATACTGCCAGCTTTTAACACCACGCAGCAATTCGCCAGTGCTTTCGGAATGAATCATCCAAACATCATAATCCGCGCCCTGCCGCAAAAAATCTGGCTCGTTCTCTTTGATAAAAGCGACAAAATCGTCCAGGCGATACCATTGGCCCACTGGTAAATCAAGCAGCCAGGACAAAACCATTCGCCGCGCGCGCAGGGGCTCATTGCGCCAGCTCCCATCGCAACGCAGACCCGGAGTGAGACGCAACTCATTAAAAGCGCGCGCGTTTGCCCAGTTGGTCACCAACCATGCCTGGCTTTCATGTCGTGGACGTTCCAGCAAAGCCCTTGCCAAATCAGTGGGCAAGCCTTCACGGTCAAACAAACTCAAATCATCACCCAAGGCTCTCAGAGCTTGCCAGTAGCGCGATGGCTTTTTCGTTAGCGCCAGGCGATTATCCAAGTCACCCAGTCGCAAAGCAGCAAAAAGCGTGCAGTAATCATCAACTATCTGCAATCCAGTTGATTTTTGTTCATCCAAAGGTGGAGCTTCTATTGGTTTTAGGCTTTTTTGAGCTTCGACTTTTTCTTTTTCGGGCACATCAGGCAACAAACGGACAAACTCCTCAGGCAAAAAGGCAATCTCAATGAGCTCATCATCCACTCGGATAAACTCACGCCCAATCAAAGCACGATAATATAAATATTCCGTTATGGACACGGGAAAATGCCAGGGCTGTTCTCGGTCGCGCTTGCCAGGACCCATCGGGCGAAGTTCACCAAATTCTCGCGTGAAGCTTGACCACGCCATAAGCCCCCCTGCTTGTTTTAAGGCTTTCAAAGCTTCCGTGGACTGAGCTGTCAAGCCCTCATAGAATTCACTAAAGACATCTGCTTTGGGCATTAACACCACAAGCGAAAGAGCCAGAGCTCGCTTATCAGCCCCACGCGCGGGAACATCCCAAAGATCCGCTATCATACGCAGGAATTTGTAGTCCTGGTTTTTAAGCAGCGTAATTAAATCAGGCATCGCCTTAAGTATACATGATGACGATTTGGCTAAGTGCTATTGGTCTATTTTAATGCTGCGTAATCCTTCAATTTTTGAAAGGGTTTCCACGAGGTCTTCAATTCTTTCAGACTTTTTGAATTGTGCCACAATGGTAATACGCAAACGTGAACTACGCACACTCTTGCGTACCGAGAAGGAATTAACCTTTTCCGCGATACTGCTTATCGTCTTGCGTACAGTGCGAATGACGCCATCATAATAATCGATATCGACAACGATGTTGCGAATCAAATTAATACGCACAAACTTTTTCTCGATGACGTTCATGATTGTGAGGGTGATAAGCATAAAAAACGTTGTCACCGCACCAAGAATGTAATAGCCAAATCCAACCGCCAAACCTACTATCGCCATCGTCCAAAGCGTGGTAGCTGTAGTAAGTCCTTTAATGTTGAAACCAAAGCGTAAAATAGCACCCGCGCCAAGAAAACCAATGCCCGATATCACTTGCGCAGCAAGTCGGGTTGGATCAGAGCCAAACAACGCGCCCATCTCTTCCGAAATGATCGCGGCTAAACATGCGCCCAGCACCAAAATCATATGTGTGCGCAAGCCCGCAGGTTGACTGTCGCGCTCGCGCTCAAAGCCAATCACGCCACCAAATAATAAAGCGAGACTTAAGCGAATAAGAATCTCATAAATTGGATGTTGTTCAATCATCATTGTTCTTAAACTAACTTCTTTCGTTTGTTATGAATATATAATTTTATCACAAATTCCCTAATGCTATATTATTAAAATTTAACAATAAAGCGCATGGCAAGCACGCGCTCTATGGAAAATCAGATTAATCCGATTAAGGAATAGCAGGTAGAACTGACTCCATCGCCGCGATAACCCCCACCAAACCACGCCCGGTATGCGCGCCAAGGGCGGTACCAAGCACGACTTCTGGCTCCCAGTTCACTTTGAACACCTTTTCCATCGCCCGTTTAAGTTTCTCGCCACCTTCTGAGTTGGCAGCGGTCACGATTTGTGCCCGTAATTGCGCGCCAGCCTCGTGATATTTTTGCAAGAGTTCTGGGATACTGTCAATCGCTTTCTGAAAAGAGCGCCGTTTACCTTTGTCGTAGTATTTGCCGTCTTCTTTATCCACCTCGATAATTGGCTTGATGCCAAGCAAAGAAGCCAAAAGTCCCTTCAGATGTCCGATGCGTCCGCCAGCAATGAGATACTTTAGGTCTGGCAGGGTAAAATGTGAAGTCAGTGCCCGTTGAATTTGCCCTAATTTTTCTATTATTTCTTCGCGTTCTTTGTTGGCTTTAGCCATGAGTGCCGCAGCACGAACCTGCCAGGCTTGCCCAGCGGAGAGCGTGAGCGTATCAATCACGGTAATATTCGCTTCAGGCACAAGCATGGCGGCTTGCTTAGCCACTCCCCAGGTACCACTGAGTCCTGAAGAAATGTGAACGGAAATAATATCAGGATCCTCTTTTGCAAGACGTTTATAAACATCCACAATATCCCCCAACGAAGGTGTTGCTGTTTTGGGCATACTTTCCGCGTTATCCATCAGCTCATAAAAATCTGTGGGGCTGATATCAACACCAGCTTGATACGAAACGCCATCCACTTCAACTTTAAGCGGAAAAACCGTAACGTCCAATTCCTTATATTCTTCCAGGGTTAAATCCGCACCACTGTCACATACAATTTTCATTACTTTCCTCGTTCCAAATGTTTTGAGCACTGCTTTTTTCGCTGACTTTAAGAAAACAAAAAATAGCACGGGGTTTAAGAACCCGTGCCATTATAGTTAAGATATCAGTTTACTGATAGTGTCAAACCGTTAGAATCGAAGGTGAGAAAACTCAACAATCACCAGCGGATTGTCATTAGTCCTTCAACGATTCAAACCAGGTACTAATAACCTTTCGGTTGCGTTTCTCGAGTGTTTGCGTCATTTGCTGGATTTTAGCCAAGATATCTTGCTTATCCCAGGCACGCTCTTCAATAAGCTGTTTCACCAACGCCAAAGTATTCGTGGTCATAGTAGTTTGGGTGAGCATATCCACCAAATGCCAGGGCGAATGCGCTTGTGCCAGCACGTCCATAGTAATCAGCTCAAGGCGTTTGAGCACCTCTTTCATCATTTTCTGACCTGTTTCCAGTCGGCTTGACTCAATGTAAATACGGTTAATTGGCTCCGTGCCCGAGGCGCGCATGCGCAGGTAGTGGTGGTCATCGCCATCCTCATCCACCAACTGCATTTCGACCAGCTCATAACGGATACCGCCCAAATAATCCACCGTAAGACCAGCGATTTTGGGATTCTGCAAACCTGTATTTTGTACCAGATCAAGGTAATAGTTGATAAAGCCCTCCTTGGCTTCCAGAGGCGCGTCAACATCAGCCCGACCAGCGTGCGAGCTGGGGTCTGTGGACGTGCCAAAGCTTTCCCAAAGTCCGGGCAGGCTCACAAGCTCATCCCAGATTTCTTTCAAAGAGTGCAAGGGTTTTTCTTCGCGAGTGCCATAATAAGCAAGCATATCCATAATCAGGATGTTCGCCCAAGGACCGTCTTTATCCAGAACATGCCCGCGTGTGGTTAAACCAGAGCTTTCTTCGCCACCAATCAGGATGGTATCGCGCCAGTTATCTGGCAGGTTCTTGAGAAAATTATAAGCATTATCTGTACGGCGGATTTCTTCAATATACTTGATGCCCACCGGTACAGCAAAAGCATAACGCAGTGAATGGGTATAAATATCACCCACCTGGCATTTATAAGCAACTTGTCCAACATAACCCGGCAAAGCACCCTCGGCAGGTCTGTTATCTTCGTTACCCGGAATCATGCCAGCCAAAGGTTCAAGCAATGGTGAGCCTGTTTGCGTGGCAATAATACGCCCGGTCAAACCACGATCTACACCCAAATAGCGCACAAGCATGGGCAAAATCTGGTTTGGTCTGAAATAAGTACCGTCGCAATCAACAATGCCAAAGCGATCCGCGTCGGTGTCCATACCCATACCCAGATGCGCGCCTGTTGCAACAACCGTGTCTTTGAGCAATTGATTAAAAGGCTCTTCAGGATTGGCATAGTCCTGCCCACCCAAATCTGGGTCAACTTCGGCGTGAATAACCGTAAAGCGCACACCAGCCTCGCCAATCAAACGCGTTAGATAATCGCGTCCGGCACCGTGCATTTCATCTACCACAACCATCTTATCGGCAAAATAACGGCGGATTCGGTCAAAGTCGATGGGAATGCGCGCGTTGCCCTTGCCATTATTCTTAATCCAGCGCACATATGAATCCAGCGGGTCGAAACCCTGTACTAAACCACGCGTCTTGGCAGCTTGCACATCCGCCTTGCCACCTGCCGCATCGATTAATTGCAGCTCATTGATGCGAAAAGCGATAAAGTCGGTCACATTGGTTGGTGCGGGATAACCCAGGCGCGGGTTAAATTTGATGCCTTGCCACTCGGGCGGGTTATGACTGGCTGTGGCGATAATCAAACCTGCAACGTCATCCTGGGGCAAACCATCTGTTTCGTAGTAAGATAGCGCTGGCGTGGGCACATCGCGTGTGCCCATTTCCACCCGAAAACCGTTCGCCAGGCAGACTTCAGCTGCCCATTGGGTAACCACATCAGCGTTGGCACGGGTGTCGTGCCCAAGTACTACGCGCCGCCCGGAAAGATCTTCAGCACCGACAAAAGCCGGCACATTCGCATTGTTCATAAAGTCGCAAATGGCTTGTAGCACCTGTCGCGCGCGGGTTTCGGTGAAGTCGTTGCCCCAGCGGCCACGAACGCCCGATGTACCGAAGCGCAAATATTTGCGGTCGTAAATTTCGCGCAACAAACCTTTGACACCCGCCAGCCCAATTAATACTGGGTCTGCAGTGCGCAAGCGCATGGCATACAAGCGTTCGTAAATATTGCCAATTTGAATGACCCGATACGCCATCAGTCGGTCCGGGTCTTGTTTAGAGTCCAGACTTTCCAAAAGAGGCAATATTTCAAACGCGATATCTTCTTGTAAGGATGCAAAAACGGGTGCTGTCAAATAAAACTTTGCCAAGTCGATTGCCTTGCGTCGCATTCGCGCACTGTTAGGAAGATAGTCTTCATCTAACTGTTTACGAAACAGCTCTCCTTGTGCATCCACAGAGTTAAAAAGCTCCAGACGCCACTGACTACCCGTTGCTGCAAGACTAAGCAACAGACTCAAAACCCGCGAACTGGTGGCTAAGTCTTCGCCCAGGTTCCTCACATTGGCGTGCAGCCATGCTTCAAGTTCATCCAAAAAGGCATTCATCTCAGCAATAGCCGGTTGCCAAAGTTCGGGTTTATCCGCGACCAAAATCGCCCTGTTCAGGCGATTAAAGCGATAAGGCAGTTGGGTTACAAAAGGTTTGTCGTCAAACATGTTTAGCTCCGTTTTACTAATATTATGTATTATAGTCTGGGAATTAGGCCGCCATCCGCTACGTTTAAAACTTCAATTTTACTACCGGCAGGGCTGCCTGTTTCAGCTTGAACCAAATCGCAAATTTCCCAGGCAATTTTCGCCAGGTCGTGAGCAGTATGGCGCGTGTCGGCTTCAAGCATCAGGCGGTATTTATTTTCCGTGCCAGAATAGCGCGAATTCATCTCCACCAAACCGGGCAAGTCTTCACCCAGGGTTTCAAAACGCGCGTTTAATGCTTTGATTTCATTGAGTGGAATTTTTGTTGCCACGTCGCACGATGCCACCAACTGGGGGTATTTTTGAATGCGATCTGCCAAAATCGCCAGGCTCTTTTCATCTGAATGCATCACGACAGCCAAAACAAAGACCATTGTGCGCAAGCCATCACCGGTCTGATGGGTTTGGTCCAGCAAGATAATATGTCCGCTCTGCTCCCCACCCAAGCCGATTTTTTTGATGTCATCTGTTTCATCTTGGATTTCTTGTAAAGCTTCGGTGACGTATTTATCACCAACAGGCGTTGTTTTCAACTTAAAGCCCTGTCTTTGGGCATATTTTTTCAACGCGCCATTTGCCATCACAGTTGTGACCAAAGTATCGCCCAGAAGCAAATCTTTCGCGTGTAAATAATCTGCTAAAATAGCCAGGATATGGTCGCCGTCTATTAGGCGCCCGAGTTCGTCTAAAAAGATGACCCTGTCCGCGTCACCATCAAAAGCGACCGCCAATTCAGCATCTTTTTCTTTCATAATAGCAGCTAATTCAGCAGGATTCGAGCGCGCGCGTTCAGAGCCGGCGTTTACATTAATCATATTGCCTTCGCTCATCGTGTTGATGGGCAAAACCTCAGCACCCAGAATGTCTAAAACACGGGGCGCCAGGCGATACACAGCGCCATTTGAACAATCCACCAAAACCCGTTTGCCATTTAGCTTAAATCCGCGTTGCGATGCCAAAAGCCCACGCAAGTAATCAGCCTGCAAATCCACCCGATCAAAAACTTTACTTTCGTCCATTGGCGCGATATCTTCAAGCTGAGTGGCTTCTAATATCGCCTCAACTTCCAACTCTTGTTCCAGGCTTAGTTTGGTGCCTTCACTGCTAAAGAACTTGATGCCGTTCTGTTTGGCTGGATTATGCGAAGCGGAAATAACTGCTCCGGCAGACGCCTGATGAGCCTGGGTTAAAAAAGCCACGCCAGGAGTAGGCAATATGCCCAAATCCCAAACGATCGCACCTGTCGCGGTCAGCCCACGGCTAAGCGCCTCTTGCAAGGCTGGACCTGATTCGCGGGTATCCCGACCAATCATTACGATGGGCTGTTCGCTAATGGCATCAGCGTCATGCCCCAAAACCGTGCCCACCGCGAAACCGAGACGGGTCATGAATTCTTCTGTCATCGGATGTGCGCCGTAAGTCCCCCGAATCCCATCAGTACCAAAATATTTTACAGTTTGCATAGTCACCTTTAATTATTCAATTTCGATATCTGCCACAACCGGCAAATGGTCTGAAATCCGTTGGGTTAGCTCATCATCAATCACCCAGCACTTGTAACTCAGCAAACGATGAGCGGGAGCAAAGTAGATATGGTCAACCGCGCCCGCGCTGCCATGAGTATTGATGTCATTTTCGGGAACAAGACGGACAAAATGATTATCTTCTACTAAATAGTTCCTAAGCGTGTACTCGTCTGGTTTTGCGTTAAAATCACCCATTAAAATGACCGGCACACCGGGGATAAGCACATATTTCTCAATGAGCCCTAACACATTCAATATCTGCTTGGTACGCGCTATTTCAGCCGCTTGGATCGTTTCCGACCAGGCATTCTCGCCACGTTCGCCCACCAAAGTGCTCAAATGGAGATTGAGAATAAAAGGATGCGGACTCGCCTTCAGTCGCGTGATGATTACATAGCGCGGATCGGTATCGCGCGTGCCTTCATAGCGCAGTGGCTGAAAAACCGGCACGTTACGGGGTACACCAGAACGCTCCGGATTACCCAAACGACCGAAAGGCTGGTGTGAAAAAATCGCATTTCCTTTGGACCAGTCCCACCAGTCATTAAAAATCCCTTCGACCATCAAAGGCTGTTTCACCTGCATATGCTGTTTCATCGACAGGGTTTCACCATAAAAGGCATGCGCGAATTGCGCGTCATAGCGGATGCGGTCGGTCATACTGTGCAAATGACCATCACCATCCAGATACTGTGCGATTTCCTGCACACCAAGCACATCAGGTTTTATGCGATTAATGAGCTGTGAAATGGCTTCAGATTTATCAAAACTTTCCTGGGGTGTGCCCCGGTAATTTTTTATCCCTCCGCCAAGGTTTAGGGTCATCAGGCGTAGTTTGAGCATGAGTGATTCAAATCTCCTTTTATCTTCTTTGAATTATACCAAGCAAAAGAGATGCTGGTTCATTCCACCCAAATTATCAATGTCTCATTCTTTAAAAAAAGAAGCTCATGATATCCCCAAAAATCGGTTATATGAATACATGGTAAGCTTAATAACGTATTCTAAAAAACAAGTTTGAGAAAAAGACTCTTAGGTTTAAAAAACTGGTGAGTTTTCCATCTAAGAGCTGTCAATAATAAAACCCTTGTTTTTCGATTGAGTTTCTAAATGAAGAAAGAAGGTTAAAAATGAAAGCAAAAAGTTCTAAAGCACTGATAGCGCTCTGTTGTTTACTGATTAGCATAATGACTTTAGGCGCGTGCAAAACCGTCCAGGCTGATATAAATCCTTATACAAAAATGACCTGGAAAACCGAAGAATGGGAGAATTTCGATAAAAACAGCATTGTGTTTACCATTGAGAACCCAAGATGGAACCCAACCAAAAGCAGCATTGACCTTTCCTGGTCGCTTCCTGAAGGCAACGGGGATTGGGCAATCATCGGAGACAACTACCTGGAATTTAATGGAAATAAATATCCGTTCCACGAAATGCAATTGCTATCAGGTGTCCGTACGGATCTCAGGGGTGGGCAGCAAACGATCAATGTTGATGAAAACAATAAAATTACAGCAGGGTATTTGAATGACACAGAAAAAGTGGACACCTACATCAAGTATAAAATCTTCATCCCTGATGTCCCCGAAGATTTCTCTGAGCAAGCCTTTCGCGTGCATATTGAAAAGCTTTTTTTCATACCCCGTGAAGGTAGCCAATATGACCCTGAATACCTAGAAGCCATAAAAAAACGGGTAGATGAAGTTCAGCCAGGTATCGGTTTAAAACCGTTTGAATCAACAACTGGACTTGAAGCGATTAGCTGGCCCAAACATCTCAGCTATGAAGAAGCGCAGCAAATCGTGAGTGATATTGAATACAGCTTACACTTGCAAATCGATGGGCCATGGAACATTGAATACATTCCTTGATAGTAACTCCTATCGATTAAACAGGCGTGAATTTTTTGCGTCTGTTTTTGTTTAATCATCCTCTTTCGTTTTTGAGCCGATTTTTTTCGTCTCAGCGAAGATTTATCAAATTAAGCCTTCTCGTGGTATAATTTTAAGTTGGCTCGCCTTAGAAAAACAGGTATAGCCGGAGAGATTTTATGACAGAAAACAATGACATTTTTGACTCAAAAACGCCCCAGGAAGAGCCCCTTCAAGTTCCAAATGAAGACGTTTCTGGACAAACCGAAGAAGAAACCGATGCCACAAATACCCATCACTTTGGCGATGTAGAATCCGTTGGCATCGATGAACAAATGCGCACAGCCTATCTCGATTACGCCATGAGCGTTATCGTGGCGCGCGCCTTGCCCGACGTGCGTGACGGGCTCAAACCCGTCCATCGCCGTATCCTCTACGCTATGGACGACATGGGCATTCGTTCCAACACGCCTTTCAAAAAATCCGCGCGTATCGTCGGTGAAGTTTTGGGTAAATATCACCCCCATGGCGACAGTGCGGTTTATGACACGATGGCGCGCATGGCGCAGGATTTCTCGATGCGCTACACGCTCGTGCAAGGCCAGGGGAACTTTGGCTCAATCGACGGCGACCCACCCGCGGCGATGCGTTACACCGAAGCTCGTCTCGACAAAATTGCCGATGAACTCATCGCTGACCTTGACAAAGAAATGGTTGACTTTGTTGATAACTTCGACGCCTCGCTCAAAGAGCCCGAGGTCCTGCCCGCGCGCATCCCCAACCTTTTGATGAATGGCTCCAGTGGTATTGCCGTGGGTATGGCAACCAACATCCCGCCCCATAATCTGGGCGAGTTGGTTTCCGCGCTCAATTTGCTGATTGACCGCTGGGATGACATTGAAGATGTCAGTGTTGAAGAGCTCATGCAACACATTCCGGGACCTGACTTCCCTACCGGTGGCGTAATCGTTGGCACCGAAGGCATCCGCCAGGCATATAGCACCGGTCGTGGACACTTGACGGTACGCGGTGAGGCTGTAATTGAAGAAATCCGCGAAGGACGTTATGCCATTGTCATCAATGAGATTCCCTATCAACTCAACAAAACCAGCCTGATTGAGCGCATCGCTGAACTTGTGCGCGAAGGCAGACTGGACGCGATTTCAGACATGCGCGACGAATCAGACCGCAAAGGTATGCGCATTGTAGTTGAGCTCAAACGCGGCACCCAACCGCGTAAAGTCCTTAACCAACTCTATAAATACACGCCTCTGCAAAGCACTTTCGCTGTGCAAACCCTGGCTTTGCTCGATGGCGAACCCCGCATGTTCACTCTCAAGCGCGCGCTCTTCCATTACCTTGAACACCGTCAGGTAGTCATCACCCGCCGCACACTTTATGAGCTGGACAAAGCCAAGAAACGCGCCCACATTTTGGACGGTTTACTTATTGCTATTGCCAACCTTGACGCGGTCATCAAAACCATCCGCGAATCGGCTGACGCTGACGAAGCCAAAACCAACCTCATCGAACGCTTCAAGCTCAGCCCCGAGCAAGCCCAAGCTATTCTGGATATGCAACTGCGCCGTTTGGCAGCCCTTGAACGTCTCAAGATTGAAGAAGAATACAAGCAAATATTGGAAACCATCGCTGATCTTGAAGACATTCTCGCCAATCCCCAGAGAATTCTGGATATTATCCGCACTGATTTGAATGAAGTGGCAGCGAAATACAGCGACCCAAGGCGCACACGCATCGCGCCCGACCACGAGATGGATCTCTCTGACGAAGCGCTTATTCAGGATGAACCTGTTTTCGTCTCCATTACCAACCGTGGCTACATCAAACGTGTGGCAGACAGTGCCTACCGCATCCAGGGCCGCGGTGGACGCGGTGTCATTGGGCAAAGCATCCGCGGTGAAGATGAAGTTGTTCTCTTTGAGCGCGCTAACACACTGGGCACGATGCTCTTCTTTACAGATCGGGGCAAAATCTACACCACACGCGTGTTTGAACTACCCGAAGAATCCCGCCAGGGTCGTGGTATCCCCCTTGTTAACATCTTGGATCTTGAAGCTGAAGAGACCGTAACCGCCATGTTAGCTGTCAAAAACTTTGACGAAGCCAAATACTTTGTCATGGCCACCCGGTTAGGACGCGTCAAGCGCCTGCCACTGGACAATTTCGCCAACGTGCGCCCAAGTGGTTTAATCGCGATCAACCTCGACCAGGGCGACAGCTGCGGTTGGGTACGCAAAACCAACGGCAAAGATGAGCTCATTTTGGTCACCCGTGAGGGCAAAGCCTTGCGCTTTAGTGAAGACCAGGTGCGTGTTACCGGTCGCATGACGATGGGCGTGATGGGCATCCGCCTGCGCGGTGAAGACGAAGTGATCGGCATGGAGGTTGTTGAGGAAGACGGCACTTTGCTTATTGTTTCTCAGCATGGTCAGGGAAAACGCACCGCCATGGATCAGTTTGTACCCAAATCACGCGGAACACTGGGTGTCACCTGCTTTACACGCCTTGAAGATGAGAATATTGGCCCGCTCGCTGAAATTTGCATGGTTCAGGAAGAAGATGAGATTACGCTCATTTCCCAAGCAGGCATTGTCTTACGCACCAAGGTTGCGCCTATTTCCATCCAGGGGCGCGCCACACAAGGCGTGCGTGTGATGGATCTGGACGAAGACGACAGAGTAGCCGCTCTGGCGCGTATTTCGGCTGATGAATACTTCCCACACAAGGAAATTGGCATCGAAAACGGTCCTCAGAACGATGACAACGATCTTAAAACAACTGTCCCACCCAAAAAAGACCGTGAACTCATCATCATTGATGAAAGCGAGATTGAAGAAGGTGCTGTGTTGGGTGGAAATGAGATCTTTGGTGAGGACTTAGAAGAAAACGATTACGAAGACGAAGGCGAAATCTCGGAAGAGTAAAGCTGACGCAAAGCGCCGCGCTCATCCTCAACCATCAGCGCGCCGTTATCCTGGATACCTATCAGGCGGAACCATTCGGTTTCGCCTTTTTCATTGGCAATCTTGACCTTCTCACCTTTATAAGCTAATTTTTCGTTCCACTCAAGAAGAAGTTCGCTTGAGCCGATATGAGGACGCATTTTAGCTATATAAGTTAGCAAAGGCTCAAGTATTCGCATAGGGCTCACCAACTTGCCACATTCCTCTTCGAGACTGCTTGCCTTAAAACGCAAAACTTGCTCACTTTGGTGAGCATACCTGCCCAGATTCACGCCGATACCCAAGGCGATGGCATCAGCGAAAGCGCCTTTCCACAGGGTTTCGGTGAGGATACCACAAACTTTCGCGCCACTCAGCAGGACGTCATTTGGCCATTTCACCTGTCCTTTTAAACCATAATCCTGCTCAAAAACGCGCAATAGCGCTAAAGCTGCCAGCGCGGTAAAACGCAAGAGATGGGACTGTTCGCTTTCTGTAGGTCTTAAAAGCAAGGTGAAAGTTAAGGATTGATCAGGCTTCGATTCCCAAACCCGGTCCATTCTGCCTCGTCCGCGGGTCTGCTTTTTAGCAAAAAGCACGATGCCATCTGGCGCGCCTGCTCTGGCCAGGTTGAGCACATCGGTATTAGTTGAGTCAGTTTCTTCAAGCGTGTAAACCTGATAGCCCGCCACGTTAAGGGGCGTTAAACCATCAAGAATTTTATATGTCATGATTTTGCCCTTTAGAAAAATTATAAGGGCTTAGGAAAAAATCGGGGTAAAGTAAAACAAATTTTAGCTCCCGCCCGGTACGTTTCATCAATCCAAATCTTGCCACCATGGGCTTCAACAATCGACTTACTTAAAAACAAGCCCAAACCAGTACCTTTGGTAGTCTTTGAACTATGATCCGCGCGGTAAAAGCGATCGAAAGCGTGCGGTACGTCAATCGGATCAAAGCCAGGCCCGTGGTCAGCAACACAGATTTTAACCGCGTCGTCATAAGCCACACCTGAAACTTCAATGGAACCATTATCGGCGTATTTGAGACTGTTCGAAATTAAGTTGGTAAGCAACTGATTGATACGGGTTGGGTCAGCATAAACCAGCGGAAAATCATGCGGTAAGTGCGTAATCAAAGGTTGATGTTTGGCTTCAAGTGTGTGCTTTTTGAGCAGATCCTCTACAAGCGCGTCAATATCCAGTTCGGTCGGGCGCAAAGCCAAACCACCAGCTTGTAAACGGGTCGCGTCCAGCAGATCTTCCACCATCGCCGCCAAGTGGTCAGCCTCGTCCTCGATAACCGCCAGGCTTTCGTCTACCATGCTTTTATCCCAATTCACATCATCGCGACGTAATGTGCTGGCATAGCCTTTTATCAGCGCGATGGGTGTCTTCAGTTCGTGACTGATGACCGACATAAAGCCCGTTTTCAAATCTTCAGCCGCGCGATGGCGACTGATGTCACGCACGGAAGCGATGATATTCAGTAAGCTCCCATCACTTGTAAAGAGAGGCGCGTAGTTGATGGAAACCGGCAACGGAGGCAAGCCTCCCAAGCGTTTCATATCACCCTCGATGAACATCTCTTCGCGATGATGGCATCTCCAGTCATGGCAGGCTTCGTCGATTGGCAAACCTTTCTTCACGCCTTGCCATTGAAAAACGCTTTCGTAAGATTGGCCCAGCAGACTCCCTGGTGAGGCGTTAATCAATTTGCAAAAAGCCGCATTCACCCGTACAACATGCAAATCAGGACCTAAAATCACAATGCCATCCGCGACCGAATCAAGCAGGGCTGTTGTTCGCAGGTTATGGTCTTTAATTTCTTTGTAAAGTTTGGCGTTCCTAACCGCGATCGCGGCTTGGTTGGCAAAGCTATTCAAAAGCGAGTAATCATTCTGACTAAATGTAGTGCGGTAGTTACGGAAGACGTAAATCTGCCCGATGACCTGTCCTTGGGCAATCATCGAGATGCCCACACTTGAGATCATACCCATGCTGATATCACTCAGCATTTTGTTCATCTCTGGCACCCGCGCGCCATCTTCACCCATTTCCTCGGGTAGCATAGCCATCCAGTTTTCAATATAGCTGTAAAGCGCTTCGGGCAATCCCTGGTGCACCGCGATATGCCAGCCTCGGTCATCATCCAGGAGGGCGATAAAACCGGCGTGTCCGCTGAGCATTTCAACTGTGATGCGCAAAATACGTGTGAGCAAAACGGGCAGGTCAAGCTCTTTGGTCAACGCGCGCAATATTTCTAAGAGATAGTCTCTTTGACGAACACGATAATCGGGTAACATTTCTTCCTTTATATCACGTTTAGTTTAGGTGTTTTTCGTTTTTCTCTAAAACAGCGTAGTTGGTGCTATCCAGATGCAAGGGCGTAACAGACACGTAGCCTTGTTTCAGAGCGCCATAATCTGTAAAGTCTTCCATTAATCCGCCGGGCTGTTCGCCACCAATCCAAAAATAGGGTCTGCCAAAGGGATCTTCGCGGCTAAGCAAAAAATCATGGTAAATACGCTTTCCCAAACGGGTAAACTGCACACCCTTATAGTTGCCATCGGGCTTATAAGGCAGGTTGATATTCCATACCACCAAGTCCTGGTCTTCCATGGGCTGCGCCAGGAGTTTTACGATAATTTCCGTTGCCTTGCTGGCTGTTTCAAGATAATCCAGATTGCCATCATTGTATTCAGGCGCGTCAACCGACACCGCGAAACCCGGCTTGCCCATGATGCCAGCCTCGAGCGCGGCGGCAACCGTGCCAGAATAGCTTACATCCGAGCCAATATTGGCGTTGTTATTGATGCCAGAGACCACAAAATCAAATTCCATATCCAGCGCGCCCATCAAAGCCAATGCCACACAGTCACTCGGCGCGCCATCAGAAGCAAAAGCCCAGCTTCCATCAGCCAATTGTAATTTGCTGATGCGCAAGGGTTTGTTCATCGTCTTTTTATGTCCAGATGCCGACCAGTTTGTATCGGGCGCTAAGATGGTGACGTCAAAATCAGCCGCGCGCAGGGCTTGCGCCATGGCTAATATGCCCTTTGCCCGAACACCATCGTCGTTTGTCAACAAGATTCTTTTCACATTCACTCCAAGTCATTTGATAAACGCTCTTAGCGGCGTCTTCGTCGTTTTTTCTTAGCCTTGCCAGCGGACGCCGATTCAGATCCTGAAGCCGTTTTTGTGCCAGTATCCTGAGCCGAAACCAGGTTGGGTCTAAAGCGGAACATACGACTCACAACCGTTTGGCGCACAGTGTTCATCAACTCGCTGTACATGCCACTGGCTTTGTGTTTATATTGTATGAGCGGGTCACGCTGGGCATAAGATTCCATGCGAATCGATACCCTCAAGGCTTCCATCTCGGTCAGATATTCTACCCATTGTTCGGTGAAAGTACCTAAGAGCAAATCACGATAAACGCGATTTTGGGTTTCGTAACCGAGAACGTCCTGAATGCTTTTATGAAGCTCTTCCGGGATTTCGTCCAGAGGCTGCTTAGCAACGGCTTCATATTGAGCCTCGCCCAACTCTTTTGCCAAAGCCTTTCGCGAAGCCGCATGTGTATCCGCGATAACGCGGTTTTTGTCCCTGATGTTCATCCAGTCCGCCATGCCGAAAATTTCAGCCAAATGCTCTTCAGCGTCATTAAGATGCCCGAGAATATCTTCCGTAAGCTCTTCAGGGTTCATTTTCTTCAGTTTTTCAGCCATCGAGAAAATATAGTTCAAACGCATGTGGGCGCGGAATTGGCGTTGGCGTGAGCGTGGGTCAAAGCCAACCCGCTTGCCAATCGTTGTCATTTGGATGGCTTTATACAGGGCTTCTTCATCTTCCAAAGCCTCTTCTAAAAGAGCCTCGTTACTTTCAATATCGCGCGTAACCTCGCCATTATCACCAAAGAGAAGCTCATAGCAATATTTGAGAGTGTCCTGCGCTTGATCCAAAAGCTTGCTTTGGGTTTCCGCCCAGGGCTGAGAGGCGAGATCAATGGCTTTGAATGGCCAACTTTCGTTGAAACGCTTTTCGAGCGTCAACAAGGTTCTTCTTAATATATTTAGCGTCACCCCGGTGCGCAAAGCGTCACGCAAAGGCTGTTTCATGCTCATTGGGTCATCGCGCAACATTTTTTGCTCGGTAGCCCCCAAACGCACCTGCACGCCCATTAAACTACTGAGTTCTGCCTGAGCGTCTTGTCCGTTTTCGGGATCATAAGTCTCCAGGAAGGCATCCAAAGCCTCGGAGCGTTCAGCGATTTGGTTCTTGATTGTTTCCTGATTGCGCGCCAAAAGTACTTCCACACCTTCCAGAATGTGCGCGTTTTCCTGTTTCACCGCGTCCTGGGCGACATCCAACAAACGTTCTTTGAGTGTTTCGAGCTCGTCAATGTCTTCTAACTCATTCGCCACCATTTTGAAGGTGTAAGAGGGGAAGATGCCAAACTCGGTAGTAATGGTCGATTGGATGTCTTCCAGTTGCGCCAAAAGCTTCCAAGGACCCTCCGCGTCTGCCATCGCCTGACTGACTTTCGGAGCGACCTCGTTACGAATCATATCCGAAACATCGTCATGCAAATCCTCTTTCAAGAAGATACGGTCGCGTTGCTCATAAACGCGGTTTCGCTGACTATTAAGCACATCGTCATATTCCAAAAGATGCTTGCGCACGTCAAAGTTCGAGCCTTCCACACGGGTTTGGGCTTGCTCAACCATCTTATTGATGATGCCAATTTCAATCGGCATACTTTCGTCCAGCTTAAAGCGCGACAACATGCTTTCCATCTGCTCGCCCCCAAATAAGCGCATCAGCTCATCATCCATTGACAGATAAAAACGCGATGAACCCGGGTCACCCTGTCGGCCCGCCCGACCACGCAACTGGTTGTCGATACGGCGCGCTTCGTGGCGTTCCGAGCCAATTACGTGCAAGCCACCCAACTCACGCACCAGTGCCATTTGTTCCATATACTCTTTGAAAGCATCCACCGCGGCTTGCTGGTCCTCATCAAGCTCAACGTTCAAAGCGTTCACAGCGGCTAAGCGCTGGGGCATGGTCATATTGTAGGGGTCCAAATCGCTATGCTTAGCCAGTATTTGGTTGAGCTCTGAAAGCAGATTTTCTGGCAACTCACCACCTAACTTGATGTCCACACCACGACCAGCCATGTTGGTGGCAATTGTTACCGCGCCAATCGCGCCAGCTTTGGCAATGATGAGGGACTCTTCGGTATGCTTGCGCGCGTTCAAAACCTGATGCGGTATGCCAGCATCGAAAGTCGGTTTCAAACGTTCCCAATGTTGTGGCTCGAGATTCAAAAGTTCCAAAAGCCCTTCACGGTTACTTTCGTCGCTGAGGTCCATGGTTGACATGCCAAACTGATTGCCCAATCGGCGCAGTTCGGGCATGCGCAGTTTATTCAAGGGTTCGTTCAGCCCCACCAATTCAGGCGCGTGTTGGTAATCTTCCTCTTTGGCGCCTTTGGATAAACGCCAGGCACGTCTAATGAGGCTCACCTGCACCACACGCCGTACCATCTCAGACGAGAGACGTTCAGAAAGGCGTTCGGAACTATCCACAGAAGTCGTACCCACCAGTTGGGGACGCCCGATGGCATGATAGCGCAAAATCTCTAATACAATCGCGCGCAGTTTCCCTTCCACGGTGCGAAAAATCACATCCGGATAGTCCATGCGCTTGTAATAGAGTGGCTCCTGGCTTTCATCGCCATCCGCGTAATAGTACGTGTATTCATAACCAAACTCGTCTTTTGCCTGGGCTTTTTTGATGCCCGAGTCTTCACGTTCGGCTTTGTATTCGAGATTAGAGGGAATAGCCAGAACATCCAGCCCGTAAATGCGATAGAACTCTTCTTTTTCGGTCATCGCGGTACCGGTCATGCCCGCCAGTTTTTTGTACATTCTGAAGTAGTTTTGGATGGTCACCGTGGCATGAGTGATGTTTTCGGCTTCCACTTTCACGCCTTCTTTGGCTTCCACCGCTTGGTGCAAACCATCCGACCAGCGTCTACCGGGCATCATTCTGCCGGTGAATTCGTCCACGATGATGACCTCGCCACCCTGCACAATGTACTCTTTGTTGCGATGGAAGAGGTATTCAGCACGCAAACTTTGTTCAAGAAAACCCATTAGCCGGGCTTGTTCGGGATTGATATCTTCGGGTCGTTCGGGGTCTGAAAGCGGCTCGCCCAGCAATTCTTCAACGTGCGCCACACCGATTTCGGTTAGCGCGACCGATTGATCCTTTTCACTCACCTCAACATCTTCGGGCTGCAGTGCCTTGACGACTTTTGCCATGCGATAGTAGTTTTCAGAATCCTCATGCGAAGGGCCGGAAATAATCAGCGGGGTGCGTGCCTCGTCGATGAGAATGTTGTCAACCTCGTCGATAATCGCGAAATGGTGCGGTTTTTGCACGCGGTCATCCCAGCGCATGGTGATGTTATCGCGCAGATAGTCAAAACCAAATTCGCTGTTAGTACCGTAAGTAATATCCGCGGCATAAGCGTGTTTGCGATGCACCGGCCGCAACTGATGCGTTTCTTCGTAAAGCGAAGATTCATCCGGGTCATAAATAAATGCGCGTTGCGTGGCACCATCAGATGCCGATGCGGATTGCAAAATACCGGTGCTCATACCCAAAAAACGGTAAATCGCGCCCATCCAGCGTCCGTCACGGCGTGCCAAATAGTCGTTGACTGTAATCAGGTGTGCGCCTTTGCCTTCAAGCGCGTTGAGATAAAGCGGCAGGGTGGCGCTGAGGGTTTTACCTTCACCCGTGCGCAACTCTGAGATAGAACCATTGTGCAGATTGATGCCGCAAATGAGCTGAACGTCATAATGGCGCTGACCCAAAACACGCTTGCTGGCTTCGCGCACGGTGGCAAAGGCTTCGGGCAACAAATCGTCAAGTGTTTCACCTTTTGCCAGACGCGCTTTGTATTCATCCGTCTTGGCGGCTAAAGCTTCATCGCTGAAGCCTTCAAACTGCGGCTCCAGTGTGTTAATTTTGTCAACGATCACGCTAAGTTTGTCGATCGCTTTTTTATTGGGGTCCCCCGTAAAAAATCGTGCAATTTTTTGTAGCATAATATGTCCTTTGTTGGGCTTAAGAGCAAAAACGCCCAACTATGGATTATAGCACGGGCGCAGAGCTTATAAGTGTTAGCGTTGTGTAGAAATATTACAGTTTGAAAGCTGTCTAAGATTTAAGGCAAACGAGCAGATTAATTAAATAATTTCAAGCGTTTTTAATCATGATCAAAGAAAACCACACTCACGCCATCGCCGCCTTCTTTTTCACCACCGGCTTCCCAGCGTTTGATAAAAGGTGAGTGCCTCAGTTCTTCCCTTACAGCGTCTTTCATCGCGCCAGTACCATGGCCATGGATGACACGCCCAAAAAGCATCCCCGAGGCAAAACCACGTTCCAGCCAGAGCTTGAGCTCATCCAAACCATCATCCACACGTTTACCGCGCAAATCGAGTTCCAAAGCTGGCATGCTCACCGCGGGCAGGTGGGTGCGCCCTTTCTTTTCAGGTTTGGCTTGGTCAGGTTTAGGCTGATCAGGCGTGGATTCTTCCAGCGTTTCTTCCACTTTACGGCGCAAATCCTCCGCGCGCAAACGCAAACGCAAAACACCCGCCTGTACCTCGATATCATCACCGTCAATCGCGCTAATCACCGCCTCGGTGCCCAATTTGCGCACGATGACCTTTTCGCCAACTTTCAAAGGCCCTTTTTCTGACTTCGGGCGTGGGCGACGTTTTATTTGGCGGGCTTTCTTTTCATGGCGCTTTTCAATGACATCAACTTTTTCAAGCACTTCCACCAGTTCGGCTTTCTTTTCAGGTGTAGCCTGCAAACGTGCCAAAACGCGCCTGAGATCGCGCAGTTCCTGCTTCATGGCTTCAAGTTCTTCTTCAGCCTTGTTCTGAGTCGCTTCAAGAATGGCATCCTTGCGGTTTTCGATGTCGTCCAGACGTCTGTTGAGCTGATTGCGCGTGTTTTCCGCGTCTTTGCGGGCACGCTCGGCAAGCGCGTAACTTTCTGCGGTCAAATCGCGTTGCCGGCGAATCTCATCTAAAAGGTCATCCGCGCCCAGTTCGGTGGGATCAATATCCTGCCGCGCCATGTCGATAATTTCCTGCCTCAGCCCCAAGCGCTCAGCAATCGCCAAAGCGTTCGACCTGCCCGGCAAGCCAATTGTCAAGCGATAGGTAGGTCGCAGCGTTTCTAAATCGAACTCCAGGGAAGCGTTCACCGCGCCTTTGGTCACGTGGGCGTAGGCTTTTAGCTCGGGATAATGCGTTGCAACTATGCTGGTAATACGCTTTTCAAGCAACCAGGTGAGCACCGCGCGGGCTAATGCCGAGCCTTCCTGCGGGTCTGTGCCCGAGCCGAGTTCATCCAGGAGAATAAGCGAACGATAATCCGCGCGCTTCAAAATACGCACCAGTTGGGTAATATGCGCTGAAAAGGTCGAAAGCGACTGCTCAATACTCTGTTCATCGCCGATATCCGCAAAAACATCACGAAAAACGCTCAAACTTGAACCAGTTTGCGCGGCAATTTGCATGCCCGATTGCGCCATCAATACCGCCAGGCCCACCGTTTTGAGCGTTACCGTCTTGCCACCGGTGTTGGGTCCAGTAAGCACAATCGCGAAGTTTTCGTTATCCATCTCAACATCAATGGGCACAACCTTTTCCGGATCCAAAAGCGGGTGTCGCGCGCGGCGCAGGCGAATGCAACTGCCCGGATGGTGTGAGGCAGGCTTCTCATCAAAGGCCACCAATATGGGCTCCACCGCGTCGAGCTCTTCGGCATATTTGGCTTTCATCAGGATTAAATCGAGTTCCGCCATGGCGCGTGTGTTGGCAAGCAAACTGTCATGTAATTCGGCTACGCGCAGGGTAAGCCCCCGCAAAACCCGCGTCACCTCATCACGCTCGGCAAGTTCAAGTTCGCGGTGCTCGTTATTCAGCTCAACCACAGCCACCGGTTCCACAAAAAGGGTTGCCCCACTGGCGCTTTGGTCGTGCACAATCGACTTTAGACTGCCCTTACACTCTGCGCGAAGAGGCAAAACATAACGCCCACCGCGCTGGGTGATGAGGGGCTCCTGGAGCAGTTTCATGGAATTGGGATCGTTGATGTAGCGGCTGAGGCGGTCAATCAGGCGCGCGTGCGTAACCTTAATCCTGCTTCTGATCTGCCCCAAAGCCGGGCTGGCACTATCCAGCACCTCGCCACGTTCGGTGATGGTGCGGTTGATGAGGTCAATCAAGCCCGCGCCGTCAGTGAGTCCTTCAGCGATACCAGCCAGATGAGGCAGTTCTTCCGCGCGGTTTAGGATGACGCGTTTGGCATCACGCGCGCTGATGAGCGTATTGCGGATGGCGATGAGATCCGGTGCCTCAAGCACAATGGCGTTACGCGCCATACCCACCAAAGGCGCTAAATCTACGCTTCCAGCAAAACTAACTGTATCGCTAAGGCTCAAAAGATAGCGCGCTTCGCGGGTTTGGGTTTGCAGCGTGAGCGCTTTGGGCAGGCTACTGGTTGGGCGCAAACGCGTGGCAAGCGTTTCAGACGCGCTAAAGGAGGCATAGGCTTTGAGTTTGCCAAGGATTTTATGATATTCAAGCAGGATAAGTGACTTCGGATTCATCGCACAAAAAGTTTATCACGAAGGAGCCACAAAGGTTAGGTTTTTAGCCTGGAAAAATAGTCGCATTTGGCACCTTGATGAGCAAAACCGTTCTGACCAAAGCAAATAAACATACACGTGTATAAAAACGAGCACGAAATAGCGCAAAGGGTTAGAATTATGCCAATATAAAAATAAAAACGGGATAAAAACAATGTCAAAAACCTCCAAGTTTTTCTCAAAAGTCGCTCTTCTACTGTTAGTTCTTTCCTTGTTCATGGGCAATGGCAGTGTCGCCGAAGCAAATCCAGTACCCACCATTCAAATAGCCGATACACCACCCGTTCTCATGGATGGAGAAAATCATCCGAATACAGGTTCGGCAGGCATCGCCTGGGCAGACCCGGATGGACCCCACTCAACCTACGACTGGCCCCATGAGTTCGCGCAAATGGGACACTTGATTAGTTCTTATCAAAATTATTATGAGAATCCCATCTATGCTTATTTTCACCACGGCATTGATATGGTCACACCCACGCATGGTGTGCCAGTTTACACACGCACCGGTGGACAGGTGGTTAACGTCGAAAACTATGGATCCGGTGGGCCGCTTTATTGGGAAGTCGCCATCCTTGACCCGGAAGGCTACGTTTGGCAGTTTCATCATGTGGATAACACCACTATTCCACAAGAAATCCATAACGCTTACCAAGCCTATCTTAACGACCCGGATACGGGTGGTTTTGTGGATCCCAACACTTATATCGGGGGAATTGTTAACTGGCCGGTAGAAAGCTTTGGCTTCTATTTCCATCATATTCATCTCAATATTCTTGCCGCGGGCGATATCTTCATCAATCCACTTGAGTTCCATAACCCCGGTAACTACGTGGACACCCAGGAACCGGTCATCCACGAAATCAAACTTCTGAATGGAAATACACCCATGCAGGGGAATACCGTCAGCAAAGGAACACCTTATAGCCTCTATCTCAAAGCCAGCGATTTGTACATGAGTGAGGTCTACTATCTGCCACCCCACAGGATTGAATTCATGTTGGATGGTTCTGGCGAGTGGATCACCTTTTGGGATTTCCATACGATACCAGGTGGGTCGAACATAAAGCAATTCGTAAACGATTTCTACATTCCCGGTCTTACCAGAGGCAATTACGAAGAACGTGAGTTTTACTTTGACCTGGGCTTCACAATAGAAGGTTTCCGGGCTTTCCCAGATGAGCCCGGAATGCACACGATTGACGTACGCGTTTGGGACTACGCGGGCAACAGCGACGAAGCCTCCTACACCTGGTTTGTGAGCGAAAGCATCCCAGACAATGGCTGCTTGAACCGCAATGGTATTACCAAAACGTTTCAGTTTACAAAGAACCGCATTGTTGAAGATATCGACGTCAAAGTGTTGCTTGCCCACGATAAGCGCGGACAAATCTGGCTGCAGTTGAAAGGTCCCGGAGATGCTCAACCAACTTTTGTTATCAATTCACAACAGGATGCAAAGAAAAACTTTAATGTGACCATTAACGATAACAGCACCGAACCTTTGCATAATGGTCAGGACGACGTGCTTGGCGAGCCGCTCTTTGGAAGGCTGGCTGGGCCAAGCACCAACAACAACCTTGCCAAGTATTTCGGTCGTTCAGCCCAAGGGGAGTGGACTCTCTTTGTTTGCGATAACGCTTCCGGTGTTATGGGCGAGTTAATCGACCTGGACTTAAAGCTCTATTACACCAACTATCCTCCAGCCGCGGGTGACCAGGTGATTTATACCGGTATTGGGCAAGCGGTCCAATTTACCCTGGGAGCTGTGGACCCCGATGGTGACCAAATTACTTTTCGCATCACCAGTGGGCCACAACATGGTGAGCTTGAAACTAACTTACCTAATGTAACCTACACCCCAAACCCGGGATTTTATGGTGAAGACAGCATCACTTTTGTTGCCAACGATGGCGATTTAGACTCCGAACCCGCCACAATTACCATCATTGTACGGCCGATGATCTTTTTCCCTGTAATCACCGTAGCAGATTAGGTGTTAGGTTAGAAAAAACTACTTTCAAGCACAACAAATGGCTGGCATAGCTGGCCATTTATTATTTAATCGCTTGCTGACGTCTCGCTGTGCAACTCGACTTTTGCTTCGGCGAAGACGCCTCAGCGAACAATTTATTCATCTCATGCCGGCGTCCCGCCGAGCATAAAGATTATTACGCGTGGCAAGGATGCCACGCGCCAGTTTTATGTAAACTATGGTTGCTTTTCTTCATCAGTTTATAACTTATTAGGTCAAGGTAAAGAGCAAAAGTAACTTATAACGCGAGAATAGATTCCCCCAGCCGAGAAAAACACTCGGCACGCAGGCAGTCTCCAGGACAGCGATTCATAAGCAGCCTTTTTTACGCCACAGAAGCAAGCTGTCCGATGGGGGAGGGATAAAGGGTGGGGAGTCTTTTAAGTATTTCCGCCATTTTTATTATTTGTTATACACGGAGTAATACCAATTGATTTTTTCATGATGTAAACAAGATTTAAGACAAGTTAGAAAAAGCAAATCAATCGCCCACCCCCTTGTATTCCCCCTCCCGAGGAGGGGGGGAACAGGCCTGTCATTTTTTCAAAGGAGAAATGGCTGTTAAACCAGCAAAGCCAAGATTAAGGCAAAAGGCTTCACCGCTCAGCGAGCATGCCCGACGCCACGCCAAGCTGTTGCATTTGTTGCGTGATGGCTTTACGGCGTTCCATTTGCAACGCGACACTCAGTTCATCAACAAGCGATTCGGTGTTTTCTTTGGCTTCTTCCAATAGACGGTAACGATACAGGTTTTCAGCAGCGATGGCGTCCAGAATGAGGTCATAAAGGCGTATCGCATTCAGATGATTCTCAATGCGTCCGAGAATCTCAAGCGGATCGCCTTCGATAATCGGCTCTGGGAAAGGCTCTTCCTGGCTTTCCAGGTCATCCAGTAAATGCCTGGTATCCGGCAAAAGTTGGCTGAGTTTGGGTTTATACACACTGCGCATACCCAAACGCTTGAAACTCAGTAGCGAAACGGATTCCAGCTTGCCAGCGTTCACGCGCGCTTCCCAGGAGCGCATTAGCTTTGAAACCCGCTCATAATCGGGTAAAGAACCTTGCGCCAGGACTGGACCAGGTTTAAAGTCCACCTCTTCCAAACGCATCGCGTTTTGCAAGCGCGGACCAAATGCCATCACTTCAATTTCACCCGCTTTGGCAAGCTCTTTTTCCAGCAAGCGCGCGGTTTGGTGCGCCAATTGCTTGTTATACTGGCCGCAAATCCCACGACTACTGCCAATGACAGCCAAAATGCGTATATTTCGTTTTGGCGCTTGTTTTACAGCAAATTCATCTTCTGAAAAATCATCCCAGGCATCATCGGTATTATCCCAAAAGTCTTCTTCTAACGCTGTTTTGGTAACTTTTTTTTCTTTAGGTGGTTTCTCTTTGGCGCGTAAAAAGCGGGCGATTTCCAAAAATCGCGCCTTGTATTCTTTTAGTGATTGTTGCCGATTTAACGCCATCTGCATCGTGCTCAAAGACAGCACGCGCAAAGAACCTAACAAAGGTTCAATAGCTTCCAGGTTTTCGAGCCTGGCTTCGGCACGATCAAGAGTACTCATTATTCAGTTTCAGGTTCCGATAAATCGGGAAAGTCTTCAAGCGACCAAATAAAGACCACTGTGCCATTATAAAAAATCATTTGTTTCTCAAGTCCGAAACCCCGATGGAGTATGTTTTCATCTGAGCCAATGGGCGCGATAGCCCGCAACAGTTTTACCAGATCTTTTTCGCGCACAGCACTAAACATGGTGGTTTGGCTCTGACGCAACATACCACCCCGGGTCTCATAAAAAGTTGCCGTAAAACCCGCCTCAATAATGGCGTTCAAAGTTTCTTCAGCAAACTTTTTGGGAACAATCGTCATCACCATTTTCATCGTGTTTTACTCCTTTTCTTCAACCAGGCCTGGTCGAAACCATACATCACCTCGTCGATTTGCGCCTTGGCTTCGTCATTCAAAATTCGCTGATAACGAATAATATCAACCGCCTGTGGCGCATGCATATGCAGATGGTGCAAAAGCGCGTCGGAAAATTGTGGGATATCAACTGGCGCAATGGCATCAAGATAACCATTCGTGAGACAGTAAAAGAGCAGCACCTGATCAGTAAACCGAACTGGCTGGTTCGGTCCCTGCCTTAAAAGAGCCATCAAGCGGTCGCCACGTTCGATTTGTTTTTGGGTCGACTCGCTCACTTCCGTGCCAAAACGCGAGAACCGTGCCACTTCTTCATATTGCGCTAATTCAAGTTTAAGCGCTTTGACGACATCTTTCATGGCGCTTTCCTGCGCGGCAGAACCCACACGCGAAACAGACATGCCGATATCAATCGCCGGCTTATCGCCTTTGTTGAAATCGTTCGTGTTGAGCACAATTTGGCCATCCGTAATCGAAATCAGGTTGGTAACGATATACGAAGAAATATTGCCCCGTTGGGTGGTCACGATGGGCAAGGCGGTAATGCTGCCACCACCGTTTTCATCGCTGAGCCGGCAGGCACGTTCAAGCAAACGGGAGTGCAAATAGAAGATATCACCCGGATAAGCTTCGCGCCCGGGCGGTCGGCGCAAGAGAAGGCTCAGTTCGCGATAGGTATCAGCATGTTTGGAAAGGTCATCATAAACAATCAAAACGTCCATGCCCTGATCCAAATAAAACTCTGCCAAGGTCACCCCGGTATAGGGTGCCAGATAGCGCAAGGCGGGTGGGTCATCCGGACTGGAAACGATCACCGTGGTTTGGCCCATCACGCCACCATCGCGAAGCGTCTTAACGGCACTCAAAACAGATGTTTTCTTCTGACCGATCGACACGTAAATGCACTTCACATCCGTGCCTCGCTGGGTCAAAATGGCATCCAGCGCGAGGGTCGTCTTGCCAACCTGGCGATCACCGATAATCAGCTCACGCTGTCCGCGCCCAAGCGGTAAAAGCGCGTCAATAATCTTTGTGCCCGTGTAAAGTGGCGTATCCACTGGCGCGCGTTCGATCACACCCGGCGCGATGCGCTCCACAAAGCGATATTCAGAGGGGATGACTGCGCGCTGTTCGTCAATCGCTTCACCCAGCGCGTTCACCACGCGTCCCAAAAAGCCCAGCCCTACGGGCACGCTCAAACGTCGCCCGGTGGCTTGGGTCAGGTCTCCACCGCGAATGCCCCTGTCATCACCGAGCAACATCACATCAACATGGTTTCTATCAAGATTCAGTACCATTCCACGCGTACCATTCGGAAAAACAACCAGCTCTTCCAAATGCACAAGTGGCAAACCGCTCAGCGTTGCCACGCCATTCCCCACATGTTGCACCGTGCCAACACTTTTAAACAGCATGCGATGCTTCAGGATATCAGCGGAATCGCGGATATCTTTCAGCAAATACTTCGTGCGCAAAGAACTTGGCTGTGGTCCAACTTTTTCTACAACGCGATCAATCGATTGCGCCACAAAGTCATTCCTGCTGACATTTAATGGGTCATCGGTCGCCAGTTTATCGCTAAAACGGGCTATAATCTCGTCGGTGCGTGTGTCAAGTTCAGTCATTTTCTTCCATCGTGAAGGTTTCCAGCGACTTGGTAACCTCATCCCGCAAGGCTTCAAGTTGCGCTGCCAGGCTGTTATCCATAACGATATCACCTACATGCGCTTTTACGCCCGCGATGAGCATGGGATCGATAATGATATTCAAATCAACTTCTTTATCTGCCAAAGCATAGAAAGTATTAAGCAGCTTGGCATGCTCTTGTGGGGTTGGCTCGTAAGGCAAGGTAATATCAATGGTCGACGAGCGGGTTGCCAAAGCGTCACGGATGTTTTGCACCGTGCGCATATCGGTTTTACCCAGATTCCAGATAGTTTGATGCAATTCTTCAAGCAAAGCATCATGCACAGCTTTTGGGGTAACAGTGCGCAAAGTTTTGTTTGAAATATTAATGACCGTATCAACCAATTCAATCTGATTCTTTTTGATATCAATAGCCTGTTCCTTGCGGGCTTCCTGCACGGCGTCAAGCATAATCTGGTCTGCTTCCTGACGCGTGGCTTCCAAAAGCTCCCTTTGCAAGACCTGGCTATTACTGTAAGCCTCATCCGTAATCACTTGAACTTCCTCGTCCAGATGACTAAGCCGATCCTCAATTTCGCGCAATCTTATTGCAGCTTCTTCCACGTCACGTTCGAGCGCGGCTTTATTTTCAGCTTTCTCGATGGCGCGGGCTTCAGCGCGTTTGGTCATCGGCTTAAAGACCAGGAAATACAGCACCACGGTGATAATCAGAAAGTTGACGATCTCCCAAATGATGGTGCTAATGTTCAGGTCGAGCATGGTTTAGCCTCCAAAGAAGCGTGTAATCAACGGATTGGCAAATAAAAGCACCAAAACGATGAGTAGAACATAAATCGACGCGGTTTCGAGCAATGCCAAAGCGATGAGCATCGCCGTGCGCAATTGCCCTGAGGCTTCAGGTTGGCGTGCCATGCCTTCAATCGCTTTCACTGCGGACATTCCTTCCACCCAGGTGGGGATCATGGTACCAATCACGATGCTCAAACCCGAGACGATGATAGTTACGATGGTAATGATTGCTTCTTCACTAAGATGTGCCATTAGCAATCTCCTTTCTGTTTTTCTTTCTAAGATTTCTTTTTTCACGCCGCTTGGCGGCTTTTTCTTCTTTTACTTTTTGGTCTTCTTCGTTGATTTCAACCGCGGAAGAGATAAACAAGGCTGCCAGTGTGGTAATGACATAAGCCTGCAAAACACCCGAAATGCCTGTAATGGCCACCGCGGCGACGGGTAAAACCATGGGAATCAGGGAAAAAACGATTGCCACAATCATGTCGCCACTCATAACATTCCCGAACAAGCGTAAGGAAAGGGAAAGCGTGCGACTTAACTGCCCAATCAACTCGATAGGGAACATAAAAATGGGGCTGGCGAATTCTTTAAGATACTTCCATAATCCTTTTTTCTGAGCGCCATAAATATGTACCGAAAACACCACAATCAATGCCAAACTTATCGTGGTGTTAATGTCACTTGTGGGCGACTTCATTCCAGGCACAATCGAGATGATATTGGAAATAAGCACAAAAATCATCAAACTGCCCAATACAGGGATATAGGGATGAAGGTCGTCTACGTCCATGGCATCGTCAACAACACCAATCACCAGTTCCAGGATATGCTCCAAAAGGTTAGGCTTTAGCAACTTTAATAAAAGCACAATGGCGATAATCACCCCCATGGTAATCCAGGTGTAAACCACTGTATCGCTGATAGGCATTCCCAGAAGTATCAGGGTCTTATGCTCAAGCATGCTGTTCTAAATCCTCCTCCACAACTTGTGTTTGGCTTGGGGCAGCTTCAGCTTTTTTGGCACGCAAATGATAATAAATTGCCAATCCCCAGGTTGCAACGGTTAAAGCCACCACGAAAGTAATCGCGTAGCGAAAATCCCAACGCAAGGCAAGGTAAAGAAGAACCGCGATAACAAGCAAACGCGCAATTCGCCCTAAGGTAATTGGCGCGACTGCCTTTTTCGCGTTGGGATCGTGGGGGTCTATCTTGCTGATTTGCCTGGTAAGCATGCTAAAAGTCATAATCGCACTGACAAAACCCAGGACCACCCACAGGGTATAACTAAGAATCGAAATAACGACGGGGGACAACACGACGCTCCTCCTCTTTAAGTTTTTCTTCAGCCTCTTTTCTTTTGGCTTCTTCGTCGCGACGCATGATATGCATTTCGTGGCTCACATAACGCACAATGGATGTAACCGAGGCAAACAAACCTACTCCCAATAAAATCAAAGTCCAGCGCACGCCCGTGCCCTTGCTACGGTCGATAAAAAAGCCGATGAGTGGACCCATAACTATCGGCAAAGCAATCTCCCAGCCAATGGTCGTAGCACGCAAATCACGGCTTGAAAACAGACGTTTTCGCCGTGTTTCGGGATCTGCCTGACCGGGTAGAATAATCCTGGGTGCCTCTTTTTCTTCCATCTTATTTCGTTGTTAGTATACTCACCACGTTATCAGCGACGCTTAAAATGCCACTGCTGATGTGTTTTGTCAGTTGTTCTTCGCCAATGGTGTAGCGCGCTTCGCCATCAACCGTGGCAGCGACCAAATGGGTATGCCCGGGCAAGATGCCCAGCCAGCCGCCATCAGAGACTAAGACATTAAATGCGCTGACATTTTCCAACACAAGCGGACTACCTGCCATGCTGTGTATTTCCACGCGCATCACTTTGTCTTTAGACTTCTGACTCATCTTCCAGTCCTAAAGCTTCTTCATCTTCAATCAAGCCGCTTGCCTCAAGGGCTTCAGCTTGTTCAAGCACATCCGCAATGGTACCGGTCATATAAAAAGCCTGCTCGGGCACATCGTCCAGTTCACCGCTCAAAATGCGCGCGAAGCCTTCAATCGTTTCCTCCAGGGGCACAAACGCGCCCGGTTTCCCGGAGAATTCTTCCGCCACAATAAAAGGTTGCGTGAGAAAGCGCTGCACCCGTCGCGCGCGGATGACAATTTGCTGGTCGCTAAGAGACAGCTCTTCCATACCCAAAATCGCGATGAGGTCTTGCAGTTCCTCATATCGCGCCAGGGTAGACCTCACCTGCATCGCCACACGATAATGTTCCTGACCGACATACTCCGGCGATAAAAGGTTCGAGCTGGATTGCAGGGGGTCAATCGCTGGATAAAGCCCCAGTGCCACCAGTCGCCTTGAAAGCACCGTGGTGGCATCCAAATGCGAAAAAGTGGCTGCCACAGCGGGGTCGGTCACGTCATCGGCAGGGATATACACCGCCTGAACTGACGTGATACTGCCATTACTGGTTGACGTAATGCGTTCCTGCAGAACGCCCATCTCAGAATCCAAGGTGCTTTGGTAGCCCATTTCGCTGGGCAGGCGTCCCAACAAGGCCGACACTTCCGAGCCTGCCTGAATGAAGCGGTAAATATTGTCAATAAAAATCAAAACCGGACGTTGCTCTTCATCGCGGAAGTACTCCGCCATAGTCAAAGCTGTATAGGGGATGCGCAAACGCGCGCCAGGTGGCTCATTCATCTGCCCAAAAGCGAGAATGGTCGAGTCCATCAAACCCGAGCGGTTCATATCCAGCCACATATCGTTGCCTTCGCGGCTACGTTCGCCAACACCGGCAAACAATACGATACCCGATGACTTGGTGATGGTGTTGTTCATCAGCTCAAGCATCAAGACCGTTTTGCCAACGCCCGCGCCCCCGAACAAACCCACCTTGCCACCCTTAGGATAAGGCGTGAGCAGGTCAATCGCTTTGATACCGGTGATAATCATGCTCTTTGAAATAACCTGGTCTTTTATATCGGGTGGCCTGCGATGGATAGGCATCGTTTTTTCTGGCACAAAATCACCCAAACCGTCAATTGGCTTACCCAGCACGTTGAACAAACGCCCAAGCGTTTGTCTGCCAACGGGCACCTGAATGGACGTATCGAGATCAATGACCGGTAATCCGCGCCGCAAACCAGCAGTACTGCCCATCGCAATAGCGCGCACAACGTTTGTGCCCACGTGTTCCTGGATTTCTAAAATCAAGGGCTCTTCATGCTGACGCTGCACCATTAAGGCGTTGTGAATAGATGGTAGCTTTCCAGCATCAAATTCCACATCAACCACAACACCGACTAATCGGACGATGACACCTATGTTTTTATGTTCAGTTAACTTTTTTTCCACGATAATTCCTAATTTAGGATAAAGACTATACCAAAGGCAGTAGCTTTTTGAAATTATACCGAAAAAAACCTCGCTATCAATAAATTCGTATAGAATGATCCCATTTTAATCCCAGTAAAATGGCTTAAGCTTACTTAAATTGATGGAACACTGAGATTTATAGAGACATATCTACAAATAAAAAAGCGTATGGCGCGGATTCCCGTTATTTTACACAGAAAACGCCTTACGCTGTACGCTTTTTTATCTCTTTTAGCCGAATTGCCTCTTCCCTCTGCACCAGGCAGTTCCTGTCTAATCAAAAAAGCTATTATTTGCTTTTAATAGCATTAAATTTTTCCCTTATCCAGGCAACCCATTCTTGAGTATAGTCCTCAACGGGAATGTCACTATAATATGCATCCAGCAATTCCTTTACA
>Ga0255341_1000581_pt1 | contig 60517 bp, 53 predicted proteins | sample wastewater_treat_8_FD_192418 | JGI IMG/M metagenome (GOLD analysis project Ga0255341, IMG submission 192418) | Wastewater microbial communities from Lulu Island WWTP, Vancouver, Canada - plant12 | ecosystem: Engineered > WWTP > Wastewater > Unclassified | place: Canada: Vancouver, British... | reverse complement strand
GCATGCCGCGGGAGGAAGGCTTGCGCCTCTTTCAGGAAGGACTCATGGCGGTTGCCGAACCGGCCCGCAAACAGGGCATTCGCATTCTGATCGAGCCCGAGCCCGGCTTGCTGATCGAAAACAGCAGCCAGTTCACCAGCCTTTTCCGCGAGCTCGACCCGGAGGTCTTTGGCCTCAACTGTGATATCGGGCATTTCTTCTGCGTCGGTGAAGACCCCGCCGAGGTCGTGAAGCGGCTGCAGCACACCATCCATCACTTCCATTTGGAAGACATTCCGGCATCACGCGAACACTATCATCTCATTCCCGGCGACGGCGCCATTGACCTGCCGCGCGTCCTGCAGGCCATTTCCGCAATCGGTTACGATGGATTTGTTACAGTCGAGCTGTACACCTATGAAGAACAGGCAGCCGAGGCCGCCCGGGCGGCATACCGATATCTGCACGGCTGCCAGGCACGGTTCGAGAATCAGGTCGGCCCGGAGCACTGAGCAGACCCGTTCGCGAAATAATCAGGGCCTTTTTCGGCCATCAACCCAGGCGTGCCGTCAGGTAATCGATGGTGATCGGCAGGTTGAGTTGGAGGCGCGGGATGAGCTGAATGCCGACGGTCAGGCGTTTTACCTGGCATTGGTCCAAGTGGCCTCCGTGGCGTCGGTCCTCGGTGAGAAAGTGAAGATGATAGCCGGGATTGAGCAGGGATTTGATGAAGCGGGGAGTAAAAAAGCCGGCCAACGTGCCGTTCACCTGCTGGTATTCAAAAACCTTGGGCTTGACCTCCGCAATGGGTTGCCATGCCTCCTGTTTGGGAACCGACCAGACGCGGATGGAGTTGAATTCAGCATCGATGCGCAGCGCGGCAAACACGTTCGGTGAGGGCATGAGTCGATCCAGGAGGTTCTTGAACCCGGCATAATCCAGTTCCTGGACGATTTCTTCCACCGTGGTCGGGCGGTAGAACGTCACGCAGGCAAACGGCGTCTGAGCGGTGTCACTCACCTCATGCGCAAACCCGTCTTCCTTCAACTGGTAGACGATGCCTTCCAGCATCGTCATTTCCCCATCCAGATCGTTGAACGTACCCAGCCCGAGGTTGCCATGCCGCTTGAGTTCGCCAATGGTGGTATTCTCCTCATAGCAGCCCTTCATCAGGGCATCCACCGGCGCCGATAGATACACGGCATTGTCCTGGGGATCGTGCAGAAATCCGTGCAGAGCGGCCTGGATGAGTTCGGAAGATGACATTCCCAGACGCTCTGCAGCATCAGCAAGCTCCCGGGTGAGTTCCTCCGGGAGGGTCAGGGTCGATGCAGTGGGCTGTTTCGCATTCTCCTCTACCATGTGGTTCTCCCTCCTTTTCCCATCACCCGGGACGGTTCCCCAGCATCAAGACTGCCACAAGTGGCCGTTCATACCCGCCGCCTGCGCCCGAGACTTAAAAAAGAAAAATGCTTCTTCCAAAAGGAGGGCCCGACAGTGCTGCTCTTGAGGGGCACCGGGTCACAGGCTGGCACCGGCTGTCCCTGGATGATCTGCCAGGGAATGTGGTGCACCATCTGCAGCGCCGTTTCCCGGCCGACAATCCTCGCCGCTTCTTCACAGGCATCGGCGAGGCGGGGGGAGCGACTGGTAGCACTGTGGGCGTCGGAAGCAATGATGTGGGCCATCCGATGTTCGAGGAGCATAACGGTGAACTGGCGCACGCGTTCGCCGAAAAGTCCCAGGAGGCTTGCCCCGGTAACCTGGCTGAGGACTCCCATTTCGGTCAGCTTGAAGAGCCGCGACGGGTTCCTGAGGAGGGCCAGGTTGCGCTCCGGGTGGCTGATGATGGGCGTGACCCCCCGCATCTGCAGATCCCAGAAGAGATCTTCAAGGTTATCCGGCAACACTTCCGTGGGCAGCTCGATGAGGACAACGGTCATGGTATCGTTGATGGTCAGGAGGTTGCCGGTCTCGATGTCCCGGTGCAGGTCAACCTCCAGGCGGATTTCCGCCCCGGGGAAGACCTTGAGGGGAATTCCCTGCGTCTCCAGCCTGTGCTGGAACTCCGCCACCTTGCGCAGGATGGTCGGGCGGTTGTTTTCATAAGCCCCGCGAACCCAATGGGGGGTGCACACCACCCCCTGAATCCCGTCCGCCACGGCCACACGGGCCATCTCCAGACTCTCTTCCCAGCTTCCTGAACCGTCATCCAATCCGGGAAGACAGTGATTATGCAGATCGAGCATGAAAGTAGTCCTCACCGCTGGAAAATAGTTACCGCAACCCTCTCATTGTATCGTGCGAAGCGCCGCAGCAACAACTTGCTGCAGCCAGGCAGGCGAGACGGAACGGCATGCTTTCGCGGTTGGTTGTGCCCTTGCAGTATGGCAGGATTGAGCCCTCTTCTCAACCCAATTCCTCCGTCAATTTTTCCTTGCAATCTCCTATGGGGCATGCTAAGCAATATGGGCTTTTTCCCCTAGGAAGAGAAGGTTGTTCATGTTTTGAGTCTGGTCGAACATTGGGCATTTGAATGAGTGAGGGGTAGGTTACTTCCAATTGCAGATGAGATGAAGGAGGAAGCATTATGAAGGTGTTCTTGGGTGGCATTGGCGCAGCGTTCCTGGGTATCATTGGCATGTTCGTTTTTATGGGTCCGTTTCTGCATCTTCTGGCTGGAGCCATTCCCCTGATGCTTCTGGCCGGCGGCGCCATGGCAGCTTACCTGGGTTATGACGAAGTCAAGGACAAGCTCCCATTCACCAGGAAAATCGAGACGGAAGCCCCTGTCAACACGGAAACCCAGCTTCGCGAAGAAGCCGACAAGTATAAGAAGGAAGTGGAAAGACTGAAGGCAGAGCTCGATAAGAACAAGGCCTAAAACCAAGCTTCGACAACAACCAAGGCTGATCGAGACAAGAAAAGCCGCCCTCCCTCGGGGCGGCTTTTCTTGTCTCGATCAGGGATGAGCCCCGGCCCAATTATCGCCCCACCCCAGATCGACCCTGAGGGGAACCGCCAGCGCCGCTACCCGCTCCATGCATTCCCGAACGAGCCGGCTGGCAACTTCCAGTTCCCCCTCGGGGACCTCGAAGACCAATTCATCGTGCACCTGCAACAGCATTGCCGTCGCCAGGCCTTGCTCCTTCAAGGCCTGCGCCACCTCGATCATGGCCTTCTTGATGAGATCGGCCGCCGACCCCTGGATCGGACTGTTGATGGCAAGGCGCTCGCCCTGCTGGCGGATGTTGTGATTGCGGCTGCCCAATTCCGGGATCGGCCGCCTCCGCCCAAGGATGGTCTCGCTGTACCCCGCCTGGCGGGCGGCTGCTACCATGGTGTCAATATAGGCCTTTACCCCTTGATAACGTTGGAAATAGCGTTCGATCATGGCCTGCGCCATGGGTCGGGTGATACCGAGACGGCGGGCCAGCCCGAACGCTCCCATGCCGTAGATGATGCCAAAGTTGATGGTTTTGGCCTGCCGGCGCATTTCGGGTGTCACCTCATGCTGCGGCAGGTTGTACATTTCGGCTGCGGTTTGCCGGTGTACGTCCCCATCGGTGTGAAAGGCTTCGAGCAGATGCGCATCCCTGCTCAGGTGAGCCAGAATCCGCAGTTCGATCTGGGAATAATCCGCCGAAAGCAGCACGTGGCCCGGCGACGGGATGAAGGCTTCCCGTATCTTGCGTCCTTCCTCGGTCCTGATGGGGATGTTCTGAAGGTTCGGATCGGAGCTGCTCAGCCGACCGGTGGCCGTCACGGTCTGATTGAAGGAAGTGTGGATGCGCCGTGTCAGAGGGTGGATCAGCCGCGGCAGAACCTCGGCATAGGTACCTTTCAGCTTGGCCAGGGTGCGATAGCTTAAGACCTGTTCCACAATGGGATGGGCCGGCAGCAACTCTTCCAGGACACTCGAATCGGTGGAAGGGCCGCTCTTGGTCTTCTTCGCCACCGGCAGGCCCAGTTTCTCGAAAAGAATCGAGGCCAGCTGCCTGGGAGACTGGATGTTGAATTCCTCTTTAGCCAGGTCGAAGATGGTTGCCGCCTTTAGCTCCATGGCATGTTGCAGCTCTTCCGTCAGCATCTTCAGCCTGGCAGGAGCTACCAGGATCCCCCGCGCCTCCATGTCTGCCAGAATCGTGATCAAGGGCCGTTCCAGCGACTCAAAGAGGTGTTCGTGGCCGGCTTCGCGGAGCTGTTTACGGAGGCTGGGAAGCAGGCGCCAGATCACTTCCGCCGCTCGCGCCGGCGCTGTCCCCGTCCCGGGCATGGCCGCAGCCGCGACCTGCCTCCGCTTCGTTTCCAATGTCGGCAGGACGTTATGACTCTCTCCCAGCTGCTCCCCGGCCAGGCGGGCAAGATCGTTGGCCCGCTGCCCGGGATGCAACAGGTAGCCGGCCACCATGGTGTCAAAGGCGATGCCTTCCAGCTGCAGGCCATGCTGTTTCAGGACGACCCAGTCGTTTTTGAGGTCATGGCCGATCTTGCCAATCTCCGGGTCTGCCAGCACCGGTGCCAGGGCCGACAGGAGCCGGGGACAGGCGAGGCTGCCCGAAGCGTTCTCTTCAGGATGAGATAAATCGACATAGAACGCGGCGTGATCCTCAAAACATACGGCCAAGCCCGTTATTTCCGCCCGCATGGGGTCCGAGACCGTGGTCTGCAGGCGCAGGGCGAACTCGCGCTGACCTTTCAGAAGACGGAGGAACTCCTCAAAGGTATCCCGGTCTTGAATGGTCGTCAGTTCGAGCAGGGACTCGGGCCGATCGGAGGAGACCGCTTCTTCGGAGGAAGCTCCCCATTCCCGTTCGAGTGCTTCCAGGAAGCCCTTGAACTCGAGTTCCCGGTAGAGCTTGAGCAGGTCAGGTTTGAGAGGAGCTTCGGGCCTAAGGTCTTCGATTTGGGTATCGAGCGGCAGATCCGTCTTCAGGGTCACCAGTTGCCGCGAAAGGTAAGCCGACGCCCGGCCCGCCTGGAGTTTGGGCTTCGCCGAGGCTGGGGTTACCTCTTCCACATGGCGGTAGATCTCATCCAGTGACACCCAGTTCTGAAGCAGCTGTTTGGCGGTCTTTTCGCCCACTCCCTTGACGCCGGGCACATTGTCCGAGCTGTCCCCCACCAGTGCCAGATAATCCACTATCTGGCGCGGGGTTACCCCGAATTTTTCGACAACCTCCTGCTCGGTGAAGACCCGGTCCTTCTGGGGGTCCCATTGCCGGACCCAGGGATCGCTGACGAGCTGCAGCAGATCCTTATCCCCCGAGACAATCACGACCTCCAGGGAGCGCTCGACGGCCTCCTGGGTGAGGGCGGCAATGACGTCATCTGCCTCATGGCCCTCCCGTTCCACGCGCGCAATGCCATGCACCCTCACCAGTTCCTTGATGTAGGGAACCTGTACCACCAGGTCTTCCGGCATCTTCTGCCGGGTGGCCTTGTAAAGCTCGTACATGGCGTGTCGGTGGGTCGGGCCCGGCGGATCGAAGACCACGCACAGATAGTCCGGCTTCTTTTCGCGCATCACCTTGGTGAGCATCTGCGCGAAACCATAGATGGCCTGGGTGGGCATTCCACGCGAATTCGTGAAGCGCCCCAGGGCATAGAAGGCACGGTAGAGATACGAACTGCCATCAATCAGGTAGAGGGTCTTCTTCGGTGTCATCGGCTGCATAGGGTTTTTGTCCGTCCGGCAAGATTTGCATAGCGTCTTTGAGTGAAAGCAGACCTCGCTGACCATCCAGCGGGGGCGGCAAATATTCCAGATTGACGTGGCTCATGGCATGGTAGATGTTGCCTCGCACCTTGGGGTTTTTGGCGAAAAGTGTCCCCAGCAATTCACGCATTTCCCGGCGCTTATTCATACCCGCCGAAGGACAGGCATTGGCCATAACGGGCAGACCAAGCCGCCGGCTGAGGCGTTCCGCCCTTTCCGCAGGGATCAGCGCCATGGGGCGGATGACCGTGACGGCCCCACCGAAGAACCGCTGCTTCGGCAGCATGGTTGCCGTCTGCGCACCATAGCAGATATTGATGAAAAAGGTCTCAATCAGATCATCCTGATTGTGCCCCAGCGCGATTTTGCCGCAATCGAGAGCGCGTGCCGTGCGAAAGAGGGCGGTCCGTCGGAGGCGGGAGCAGAGGAAGCATGGATTTTCCCGGTTTTCCGGACTGTGGGCGCGGGGGCCATGGTCCGTGCGCAGGATCCGGTAAGTGAAACCTTCCTTGAGGAAGAAGGCTTCAAGCTGATCGGCGGAGGTTTCGTCAAAGCCGGGATCAACATGCACGGCGATCAGTTCGTAGCGGATAGGAATACGCGACAGCCGCTCCCGGAGAAGCCAAAGGAGGAGCACGCTGTCCTTGCCTCCCGAAACCGCCACCGTAACCCGGTCCCCATCCCCGAGGAGGTCATGGTGGGCGATCGCCTTCCCCAACAACCTGCGCACTTCCCGTTCAAGCGACGCCATACCCGTTACAGCCTTTTAGAGCGTGTTTCATATGGTCCTTTTCGATGGGGAATAGATTTCCACTCACCTATTCTGTGGCACAGGGGCGAGACGCCCATGCCACCAACAACGGACGCTCGACCCTGGGGCGCAATAGTCAGGTGCGCTCGTTCCCAAGCTCCCGTTTGGGAACGCAAATCCAGTACAGCGCGGCGAAAGTTCGGTACCATTACACATGTTGCGTTTCGCTCCTCTCAACGCAACCTACCATCCTCGCGTTAGGGCCGAAGCTCTCCGTAGGTTGCGTTGAATGAACATGAAACGCAACGGCAAGGGGAACAGCAGGACACGTGCCATAAGCGGTTTGAGACTTATGCCGCGCTGTACTAGAAGTAGCGTCCATTTGCACTGTTTAAGCGTCTGGAGCAACCGACCTCAGCAGCGCCTCGTAGTGCGCCGGATCGCCGGTTTTGAAGAGACCGTACCACGCTTCAAGAACTGCTGCCGGGTAGAGCGCGAGCCGTTTGAAGATCTCGTAGGCGAACTCGAGGGGCGCGACCCCACTGGCCGTGATCAGCTCGCCGTCGGTTACGGCCGGACTCTCGACATAGAGTGAGACCCCCCGGTAGCCGGTGCCTTGCAGATAGCCCGCGGCGTTGCTCGTATGGCGCCGCTCATCCAGCAACCCGCCGCGGGCAAGCCCGGCGGTGGCCCCGCAAATCGCCGCCACGGGCACCCCGGCCGCCAGGAAGGCACGCGCCTTCTCGACCGCTTCGGTGTTCAATCCCTGATCCCACGACACTCCTCCCGGCAGAATCAGCATGGCGCTCATCGCGGGTTCCAGAGTGCTCAACACCAGATCCGGCAGCACCCGCACCCCGCCCATGGTCGTGACCGGTTCCCGACGAACGGCTACCGTCTGGATCCGGTATTGCCCAGGGCGGGCCTGAAACGCCGGGTTGTTGATCCCCGCTGCGGCGTAGCCAAATTCCCAGTCGGACAGGGTATCGAAGACATACAGATGGACGTTTTGCTGACCCATATGAGCTCTCCCTGAGTATTCGAGTGACATCCCGAAGCCATCCAGCAACGCGGGGGAAGAAAGGATCAGCGGCGGGAAGCCGAGGGGTTTCCGGAAGACTCCAGAGTGCCCTCGCATCCTCTGTGCTGGCGCTCCTGCCGATCCGTTCCGTTTCTGTCTACCATTGGCCTCTCTCTGGAGACTTTGGGGATTTTCCGGTAGAAGTCATAGAGGTCACTGACGATTCTAACCGCTTTCTCTATCGTCATCATCTTCTTCCAGCTCCGCAATATCGACACGATCCTGGTCTGAATTTCGGGATCTTTTCATCCAGATGATATCCCGCCGGGCGGCAACAGGCACTCGCCCTACCGCCGACTCGGCAGGAATGGCATCCTGGATTATCCGAATATGTTCATCGTCACTGGCAAGCAAAACGTCGATCATGAGTTCGTCCTGCCCTTCAACCTTGAGAAAGCGACGGAGGGTGAGGGTTGTGTTGGTCAGGACCCAAGGCTCAGCCGTTTCATCATAGCCCAGTCTTCCCAAAGCCATTTTCAAAAGATCCATATCGCTTTGATGCACCAGGACATCAACATCTCTGGTAAACCGCGGTCGACCATGAAATGCCAGCGCAATCCCACCCACTATGGCATAGCGGATCCCAAGCTTATTGAATATCGAAATCGCTGCGAAGAATTCATCGTAGAGATTCATCGTCTATCAAGCCTCATTTTCCCAAAGCATCGAGGATAAGGAACCGGGGAGATCGCATAACTCTGTCGTGCCCGGTCCCCGTTCCCTTCGCTCCAGAAGGAAACAAGGTGAGGAAGGCAAGGGGGGGATGAAGTGTCTTCACGCATACTCATCCTCCGGAGTTTCAATCACGCGGGCAGGCGTCTTCCTGCTCGTGATAATCGCCGGAATATGCTCAACGGTCTCAGGGGCGAAGTGCTGCTCGCCGGTCTCCCGGCACACTCGCGCCGGCACGTTTTCCACGATGCAGAATCTACCGCCATATTCCAGGGTATAGGTTACTTGGGCATCTACCATTGCCGCTTACATGACGGTCTTCCTTCACTCTCTCTTCCTTACACGATAAAACCGCATCAACCCCATGACTTGCGGTCAACTTCACCCATGGATTCCAAAGCGGTGGTTTGAGCTTTGCGCGTGGTCCGTTTCAGCATCTTCCATCCAGGCAGGCCTCAGTTTGTAGTATAGAACATCCGGATCTATATCTGCTCCATTGTCCCATGCAATCGTGCCGCCCTCGATCTTCATGGTGGAGAACACGCTCGGATTGTTGCAGACCTGTTCAAAGATGGGGCCATGGAGATACGGCTCAAGATCGATCTCCCTCTGGCTGCCATCCTCAAAGACGACCAGGACCGTGAAACCTCCGAGGGGTTGGACCGTCCGCACTCTGATCCGCGGGCCTAATTTTTCCATTGCTGCTTCTCCAGGCTATATTTCGCTGGGTTAGCTTACTATAGAGCACGGCTAAGATGGTCCAGCCTATCGACCCTTCCTGGTTCCCGTATCTGAGCTATCTGTTGTCCCTGCTTGCCTTGCGTACCGAATCACAGGTCCACAATCCCAAGTGGCGTCGGGCGCTCAGCGTCTCATGGGTGAAAAGACAATTGCAGCTGCGGCGGATTTTTTCAATTAAATCAGCCTCATTATCGATTTCCGCAAAACGATTTACAATATTATCTACCGGTCCCAATTCTATTCCAAGCCATCGACGCCGTTTAATCTCAGCCACTACGTAAGTAGTTCCCGAACCACCGAAGGGGTCAAAAACCGTGTCTCCTTCTCTTGAAGCCATCTGGATGATGCGATCCATCATCTTGACGGAAAGTTCGTTTGATCCTCGGCGTTTCTTGTATTTGGAATGGCGCACCGGGGCAATATCCGTCCACACATCAGTCAAATTGACTCCGAGGGGATTCATCTTGTCTTTGTATCCGCCGTAGTCCCGCAAATCTGCCTTGCAGGCAGGACAGATTTCCATCGGTAACCGATCCGGGACAAAGGTTTTGGGCTTTTCGCCTTTGCAGTAATACAGGAGCGCGTAATGGGATGGATAAAGCCGCCCTGGAATGGGGAGGCTGTATTTGATGTCAACCGCAATCCAGTGTCGAAAGGTGAGGCGACCGTTAAGGTATCCGGAAATGTGGGAATTCCACTTGGGGATATTCCACAGGAAAAGACTGCCACCCGGCTTCAGCAATCTAACGCACTCGGCAACCCAGCATTCACACCACTCGAGATATTTCGATTCTTGCAGATCATCATCGACTCCGGAAGGATAGAGCTTCTTGAGGTTGAACGGGGGATCGGCAAAGATCAGATCGATGCTGTCACTTTCCAGATGCTGCATGAGAGCCAGACAGTCCCCTTGATGAAGGCGTCCCAAGTCTGTCTGAAACACGACCGCAGGCGGTTCCAGCTGGTTAATGGGCATTTCGATAGCATCCCGGATCAGTTCGAAAACCTCACTCGCCTTGGCCTTCAATCCCCTCAGCACCCGCCGGTCTAACACTCCCATCTTCAGCATCAACTCAATCGGTGACAGTCCCGCTGCAGCGCAAATGCGATCCAAGTCCAGCCCTGATGGTAGCGTGTTGCTGTCATTGTAGCGCTCGAGTCGACTCACCGATATGCCGGTAGTGTCGGCGATTCGCTTGACTGCAAATCTGTCCGTGGAGTCTATCCCTAAGGCCTCAAAAAAGTCGTCACGGCTCATTGTTTCTCATGATCTCTAGTCTTCATGTGGACCAAGAAAGCGGTCCCCATTGAAATGGATCAGATGGGTCTTGGCGTCGGCGATCCAGACTTCCGTTTCCCAGGAAATGTCATCCAGATATTTCATCATTGTTCGCCGATCAAGAAATGCGGTTACGTACACGAGGCCAGCCGTCGAACTGCCAAAGAGCTCCTTCAGTTCCTGCCGCCTTTTTGGGTTAACGGGTCCATGGCTGGTGACCGCCTCGATAAGAACGAGCCAACCCTTTTCAGTGTAATGGATAACGACGTCGGGCATCTTACCATGTTCTTCTATGTCCACACCCAACTCCTGAAGCGTATGGACATCAAAATAGGCCCATTTCGTCTGAGTATCGCCTACATAAATTACACGACCACCTGGTGTGAAAAGTGGGCAAAAATCGTCAATGATTCTCTTTACCAATACATTCTGTCCACCAGGTGAGAGTCTGATCTCCTTACCCTGTGCGAGGACCACGGGTATGCGCCGTCTATCCCGCTCACGTGCGTACAGAGTCTTGAGGCTCTTGACGGTGTGCAGATATTTATGGACACGGTCTTCCCAAGTTGGCTTACGAAACTCGCGAAGGAGCTTCAAGGCCGCCGGTTCAATCTGGTAAACGGCCTTCGGGCTGTTTGTGGGGCGTGATGGTTTATCAGGATTTGCCACGACCAATACTGCTTGCAGGAATTGATGAACTGTCTGACGCCGAACCGTTTCCCGAGTGTTCGGCGCATATTGCTTTTCATAGTGTTGCGCAAAATAGTCCATCATCGGGGTAATCCCCATCAACGGATCTCTTGCATTGGCCCAGGCGTCGCCAGGTTTGAGATCCAACAAGGCAAGAAGAGTCAGTGCCGATCTCTCATTCTGTTGTTGCTTGGGAAAACCAGGTGATTCTATACTCGTTTAGCTTAAGAAGTTATCATTTTTGCCTCACGGGGAGATCCCGGAAGAAGCCCTTGGCATAAGACTCTGCGTCCTCTGCGTCTCCGCCTGAAAATGAAGCTTTTGAACCTTCACGAGTATAAAACCTTTAGTGCTTCCTCGATTTTTCGTTCAATCTTTTTCGTGTTGACCTTCTTAGCCATCGCTCAGGCATTCCTTCTGCAAAATCATGTCCACTGTCTTCTGATCTGGCATTCGATTCTCCACGTGGGAACCGCATCGCAACAATTGTTCGAGTGAGGGGTAGCGCACTTTTCTCAGGTCTGTTGCGTTGACCTGCGTGTGCCCACTGAACAGCCTGAAATATTGGTCGAAAAGGGTCGAGTTGAGATACAAGGCCAGGCCCTTTGCGAGACTTGGCGATAGGCCTTTACCTCGCGCATGAAAGTAATTCAGATGGTTCTCAATGCCGACAAGAGGTGCGGTAATCAGGTGAGGATCATAGACTGCTGCCACCACACGTCGTCGCTCTTCCTTCGCCGTGAAACGCTTGGTGAGGACATAGTATCCGGAGGTGATCAGCAAGTCCTTGGTATCTGGGGAAGATAAGATTGCATTGGGTTTTTTGCCTGATTCAACAGGCCAATGGATGAAACCATCTTCAAAGTGGCAGGGATAAACGAGTGGTGCCGTCTTATCTTCGGGAAAAGGGCGAAGATAATTCTGTGCTCGGAAATCGACGACCCGCCCCGTAGAAATCTCTAACCCAAGTTTGAGCAAAGAGGTTTTAAACGTTTTCATTTGTTCTATGACGGTATCATCAGACTCGTTTAACATCAGGCGAATGAATGCATCACGGTCGTCTGGAGCAATCACATCTTCATAGGCAACCGATCTGCGGTCTATCTCGTCGAAGTTCGCGCCATTGGAGGAGGATATGGTAACATGCCCCGGCTTAGGAACTCCCCGAACTCCATGATAGATGACATTCTCCTGGAGTACGTCGTCATCTCCGAACGCTTTATTACGTGCCTCGAATACGTGGATGTACCGCAGGCTCATCAAGTGGAGGAACTTAATGCGAAAGGGGCGGAAATACGGCCCATTACAGAAACTTCGCGGCGTAATGGCCACCAATTCACCGCCGGGTTCAAGCAGCAAGGTTGCCAACCAAACAAAGGCGGCATACAAATTGGATATTCCAATGCCGGCCCTGTCGAGCATACGGCGGGTGATTGATCGTCCATCGATCTTTTTATAAGGTGGGTTTAGTATCGCATGAGTGAACTGCGCACGCTGCCGAGTGAACAGATTCCCTTCCGTTTGTGCTATCGTAGCGGCAATGAAGTCTTCCATCCTCGTCTCCCCCCGAAACGAGACGCCGCTTTTTCGGCAAATCGATTCGCATCGCCGAACGGTTTCTTTCAAATGGGGGATAATGCGCTCATCGTTTTCAAATGCAACCACTTCAATTGAATGCGGGAGTGGCCTGACCGAAAGGAATCGCTCCACACATGCTGCAAACAGGACTCCGGCCCCGGCGCCAGCATCGAGAATCCTGACATGCTCCTTTGCGCCCTCGAACAATGATGCCATAAACCCTGCAATCAGTGCAGGCGTAAAGAACTGCCCGATTTTCGAGCGCTCAACCCGGCAACTGCGATCGTGCAACGAGTGGCGGACAGCATCCAGGGCGCTTGATAAACATTCTGTCATCTCTGATCCTGAGGTTAAGCTGCTCATGGCGTGCGTTCCCTGGCGGCCGTTTCACCATGGAGGTAAGAGGCCTCAATGGCTTTGATCTGGAGGAGAAGGTTGGCGTTAACCGGAGTAGGCACCCCGAAGCGCCGGCCCAGCTCCACGACCCTCCCGGCAAACACTTCGACTTCGGTCTTCTGGCGGGCTTCCACGTCCTGGAGCATGGAGGTCTTGCCGTGCGGGTTGAGAGCATACAGGACCTTGTGCCAGTTGCTCAGATCTTCTTCGGTCAACCACACCCCCGCTTTTTCGGCAACGTTGACGACCTCCCGCATGGCGGCTTCCATGAGCGCTCTCGCCTGCGGGGAAGTCTGGAAGAGGCCGTAGCTTCCGCGCAGGACGGCCGAGGTCTGGTTGATGCCGACATTGATCATGAACTTCCACCACAGGTGGCGCAGCATGTCGGCCGAAACTTCCGAGACGATCCCGGCAAGGTCGAAAAGCTCCTTCACCCGTTTCACCCGGTCCCCATCGACCGGATTCGGACCCGGCCCGAAGACGATCTTCCCCTGGTTGCGGTAATTCACCCGATTATCGGTTCGCACGGCATCCATGCCGACGGCAATGGCATAGAGCACCTTTTCGGGACCGTAGCACCGGGCAAGGCGCTCTTCGCTGTCAATCCCGTTCATCACCGAGAGAATGGTGGTGTCGGTGCCGATCGCCTGCGCCAAGTCCCGGATGGCCTGTTCGAGATGGTGATGTTTGACTGCCATCATCACCAGGTGAGCAGGAGCGGGAACGGCGTCGGGAGGGCATACGGAAATGTGGTAAGGCTTACCGTTGACGACCACCCCGTTGCGGCGGAGCCGCTCGCCCCGCTCGCCGCCGGCGAGGAACAACACTCCCTGCGGGTCCCGGTCATGGAGGAGGGCGGCGTAGATAGCCCCCATAGCGCCCGCCCCAACGATGATGACGTCAGTCATGGCAGCTTTCATGAAGGTCCCTCCGACCAACGATGGTTCGAAACCGAGGATGGCATCGGCAGTGGCCGGTGGCAAGGACAGGACATTGGCGTTTTGCCTGAGCTTCGTCTCATGCTATGCTGCCCCCCGGCTTCATGACCGGTGAATGGGTTGCACCCACTGACACAACGGTTACTGGTAACCCATCGAGGCCATAAGACACAAGGACTTCTTTGGGTATCGAGGACAGTTTGTTGAACAGCCGATGCCAGCAATTATCAACCCGAAATTGGGAAATCGGATGCGTCTGACGATCTTCTGGCGGGTTATCCTGGCTCAAAGCGCGCTGGTCGCACTGGCCCTGGCGCTGGGTTTGTACGCCATCTCGGCCCTCCACAAACTGATTCGCCTCGATAACACCATCCTCGCCCTCGATAGCGCTTGCATCGACGAGGAAAAACGGCTTGCGAAAATTTTCCTGGCCGAAATCCGGCATGCAGAAAAGTACCTGGTTTCCCGCGACGGGGCCTTTTACAACGGTTTTGCCCAGAGCGGCAGTGATTTCGAACAGGGCCTGGCCAGAGTGGGTGCCCTGATCGATACCCAGCAGGAAAGGGAGCTGACTGACGAGATTCGTGAGCTGCATTCCCGCTACCAGGAACAATTCAGGCAGGCGATCGCCAAGAAACAGTCCCACGAGCAGCTTTCGCCGGATTTGGGGGATGCGGTGTTCGATCGGATCAACCACCTGATCCGCCTCCGCGAACAGACCATGGAGGAGAAAACGGCGGCAGCTCGTGATCATGCGGTTGACGCTGCCAATGTGATGGGCTGGCTGACGCTCGGCGGTATCGCTGGCGCCCTTCTGCTGGCGTACCTGCATGCGCGGGGCGTGAGCCGACCGTTGAAGGAGCTTGCCAGGGAGATGCACCAGATGGGGCGGGGGCATTTTGCCCGTTCGCGCACGTCGCATGCCCCCAGGGAGGTTGCCGAACTGATTCAGGCGTTCAACCAGATGTCGGAGGAGCTGGAACAGCTCGACCGGCTCAAGGCGGACTTTACAGCGCACATCTCCCATGAACTGCGCACCCCTCTCACTGCCATCCGGGAGGGGACCGCACTGTTGCTGGAAGGCATTCCGGGTTCTCTCAGCGATTCTCAGCGGGAGATCCTCGAGGTTGTGCGCAGCCACAGCGAACGTCTCTTTACCGCCATTAGCGCGATTCTGGATCTGTCCAAAATGGAAGCCGAGATGATGGAGTATGAATTCACCCCCTGCGACCCCACGGTCCTGCTCTACCGGAGTATCGAGCAATTGCGGGTGGTTGCCGCCAAAAAAAATATTGATCTCCAAACCTACATTGCCGATGATCTGCCGCTGCTCGAACTCGATGAACGAAGAATCCGGCAGGTATTTGACAATCTTTTGAGCAATGCCCTGAAGTTCACCCCGGAGGGGGGGCGCGTGGTGATGGCGGCTCAGGTTCGACGAAACCGCGACCAGGGCGCCAGCCAGGTCAAGATCATTGTGTCCGATACCGGTCCCGGCATCCCTGAAGATGACCTCGAGAGAGTCTTCAAGCGCTTCTATCAGAGCACTGCGGGCAGGGCCGAAAACCATCGGGGGACTGGCCTCGGACTGGCTATTGCCCGCCATATTGTGGAGGCTCACAAGGGTTGCATCCGGGTGGAGAGTCTGGTAGGGCAGGGGTCGAATTTTGTGGTCACTCTGCCGGTGGCTTCGGCGGTGACGGAGGGAGCAGAGGCTACGGAGGCCAGGGGATGAGGATGAGATGGGATGAGGGGAGGGCGAGGAAGGGAAGGAAGCGGGTATTGCTTCGGGCCATCCTGGTTCTGCTGTTTTGCTGGGGGTGTAGTCGGGCTCCGGTGGCCATTCCCCCCATGCCTCCTCCTCAGCCCGTCTTTCCGCCCCAGAAGGTCATGGCATCGGGAGACTATGCCGGGTTTCTCGCTGAGAACCAGAAGGCGCTCGCTGAGTGCAGCGAGCAGAACCTTTGCCAGGAACCCCTGTTCAACCTGGGCTTCATTTACGCCTATCCCAAGAGCCCATATTATCAACCGGGCAAAGGGCTGCCCTATTTTGAAGAACTGGTTCAGCGGTATCCCGAGAGTCCGTTGGCTTTTCAGGCGACGGCCTGGCTCCATCTGATGAAGCAGCACATCACTGCCGAGGACCGGCGGCGGCGCCTGCAGGGCGAAATGAAATCCAAGAATGCGGCCATCAACGAACTCAAGAAACAAATCAAGCGTTCCCGTGAGATCGACCTCAAGATCGAGCAGAAGGAGCGGGAACTCCTCAAATAGGGCACAACATGCCAGGAGAAAAGATTCTCGTTGTCGACGATGATCGCGGCTTGCTTACCCTGATGAAGGCCCGCCTGACGGCGGCGGGCTATGACGTCATCCTGGCGGGCAGTGGGGAAGAGGCCTTGGCCCTGGGGCAGGAAACGATCTTCAATGCCGCCGTGGTGGACTTCAAAATGGAAGGGATGGACGGGATCACCCTCCTGGAACGCCTGTTGACCCTCCAGCCCCACCTGCCGGTGATCATCCTCACTGCCTACGGGACCATCGCCGGTGCCGTGGAAGCGACCAAGAAGGGCGCTTACGACTACCTCACCAAGCCGTTCGAGGCCAAAGACCTGCTCTATCGACTGAGCAAGGCCATGGAGGTGAGGCGGCTCAAGGTAGAAGTCGAGCGGCTCCGGTCATTGGTCCGGGAGCGCTATCAGGTTGACGGTATTGTCGGGACCAGTGTAAAGATGCAGCAGATCCTCGCCCAGGTGGCCCACATCGCCCCTACCGACTCGACCGTGTGCCTGTATGGCGAAAGCGGGACGGGCAAGGAATTGATTGCCAAGGCCATCCACCTCGGCAGCCAGCGCTCACAGGGGCCCTTCGTGGCCATCAACTGCGGGGCCATCCCCGAAGGTCTCCTCGAGAGTGAACTTTTCGGCCATGTGAAAGGGGCTTTCACGGGAGCCATCCGGGCCAAGCAGGGACTTCTGGAGCAGGCTGACGGCGGGACGCTCTTCCTGGATGAAGTGGCGGAACTCTCACCAGCGCTCCAGGTGAAACTGCTGCGGGTCTTTCAAGAATACGCATTTTACCCGGTTGGCGGGGTGAAGCCGGTAAAAGTCGATTTGCGATTGGTCGCCGCCACCCACCAGGACCTCTGGAAGGCCATCGGTGAAGGAAAATTCCGCGAAGACCTGTTCTATCGCATTCATGTCATTCCCCTTTACCTGCCCCCCCTGCGCGAACGGCTGGAAGACGTGCCCCTGCTGACTCAGCATTTTTTGCGTCTCTTCAGCAAAGACCCGACCAGAGACCTTGCAGACTTCTCCCCCGAGGCCATGCAGCGGTTGATGCTTCACCGGTGGCCCGGCAATGTCCGGGAACTGGCCAATGTGGTGGAGCGAGCGGTAGCGCTTTCCGCCGGCGGAACGATCACCCCCGCGCATCTGCTTCTGGGAAGAGAAGAAAGCGGGGTTGCGCGGCAGCAACTGCTTCCCCTGAACGAAGCGCGCGAGGAGTTCGAGCGGGCTTACCTCTTTCAGCTCCTGACCGCAACCGCCGGCAACGTCTCGCGGGCGGCTTCAATGGCCGGCCGCTACCGTGCCGAATTCTACAAGCTGCTGCACAAGCACGATCTGAACCCCGATGCCTTCCGCCAGGAAGATAGTGGCACGGGGGCTCCGGATCGCCCGCTCTGCTGATGGCAGACCTTTACCCCGGTTGATAAACTGCTAACACCGCGAAATGAATGGCAGGCCTGTAGGGAAAAGCCTACAGGGGCGTCTCCCCTTCCCTTCAGCAAGCTCCAGGAAGAGCGGGTGGTGATGGCCCGCGACCGCCGCTTCAGGTCCCTGCCCCAACGGCAGAAAAGAGCCAGGCGTCTTGCTTCCGGGGTTTTTTCCAGGCAGGTGGCCGGACCTTCACCGACCCTGGCATGTTGTTTGCCATGTCAGGTGAGCAGGCCCTTGAAACCCTTTCCACATCCCCGCTCCGTCCAGGAGAGAAGGCGGGTGGAGGCAGCCAGTCAAGCCGCCAGGCCAGCCCTCCACCCTGCGCTCTCCCCCGGTGGCGAGGATGCCGGGATTTCAACGGCCGGGCGCGGGTTCGAGCGGTTCCGGTGGCAGCGGCAAAGGAACCGCAGCCCTGGCTGCATAATGTCAGCCGGGCTGAACCTGGAGCAATCATGGTGAGAAGGAAATGAGGCTTCCGATGAAATCATTCAAGCTCATATTGGCAGCGGGATTGTTGGCAGCAACCCTCGGTTGTGCCGGAATGACGGCGACTCAGCAGAGGGTATTGAGCGGCACTGCCCTGGGGACGGCAGCCGGCGTTGGCGCGGCGGCCCTGCTGGGCGGTTCGCTCGCGGTCGGCGCGGTGACCGGCGCAGCCGCCGGCGCTGTGGGTGGGGTCATCGTCGACGGCATGGAAAAATCTCGTTAGGGCTGCAAGCCAGCTTCACTCACGACCCAAGTGAGCGGCAAGCGAATTCCAGGGATGGATCTGAGCTGCACCTGAGATAGTTGATGGATCGATGGCGAAAACAACTGCGCCCTTACCTGCCCGGCTGCCTGAAAGGCACCGCTTGCACCTGGCAATGGCTCCTGGTGGGTTTGATCTGCACTCTGATGGCAGGGTGTGCTCCCCGGCAGACCCTCGTTGCTACGCAGCCTGAAAGTGTGGACCTCTCCTGGACCATGCGACCGGTCAGCACCCAGGAACTGGAGATGTGGGCCGAAAAGGACCCGGAGCTAAGCCCCCGCGCCTGCCAGGAGATTCTTGCCCGGCTCAACCTCAAAGGCTACCTCTACATTAAGAAAGACCTCGAACGGCGAAGGCCGCTGAAGGTCCCCAACGATTTCTCTGCCTATCTGACCTGGACCCCGATGCCACGCCGAATCGCGCACGTCGGCGAAGAGGCGAGATTCATCCTGGTAGTTAAAGACATTCCATTCCTTGGCTGGTACGAAAGGGGTTCCCTGAAGGGTGACACTCATATCTGTATCGGGAAGAAACCGGGGTGGACCAAAGCTGGCTCATACCGCGTGCAGGAAAAGGATGAAGACCATGTTTCCGCCAGCTATCGCAATGCCTACGGCTCTCCCGCATGGATGCCCTTTGCCATGAGGATCTACGAGCGGGTCTGGATCCATGCTGGCGATATCACCAGCGGGTACTGCTCTCACGGCTGCATCAATCTCCCGCTGGAGACCGCCGCCAGGCTCTTCAAATGGGCGGAACCGGGCACCCTGGTGCTGATCGTGGAATCCCTCAAAGACCTTCCTCAAGCCTTCGACCGGTATGCAGTGTTGCCGGGGAAGGCAGCGGTGCTGGAGGACGGTAGCCTGGCAATGGGGCCTGACTGAGTGGGCGACTGTCACTCGGCCGGGATCGTTTTGCCAGAAGCACAGGAATCAGGTGCCGTCCTGACGCCGTACTGCCTCCACTGAGAAGAGGGTTGCCTTTCAGGGAGCCAGTACCCGTGACACCAGACTGGTAATGGCAGGCCGATTGGCAGCGCTCAGATCATCAACGCTCAGCGAGACGGCCTTGAAACGGATGCCGAACTGCGACTCGATCTGGCCGATCTTGATCAGCCTGTCCAAAACGGACGTGGAACTCTTGCTGCCGTATTCATCCTCGAGAAAAAAGCGATTGCCATTCTTGTCCTTGTGTCGGGCAAGCATTTCAAGAAGGTAAGGGCCATACCAGGCATCCAGCAATTCACCCGACCAACTGTTTGATTGAAACCAACCAACCTTCAAGTTCATGGCATGCTGCATGAGGAGATCATTCATCTCCGGGTTGCCGTCATACATGTGGTTGACCATGAGGATCGGCGAAATGGTGCTCAGCAGATTGGAAAGAGCGGCATGAACATTGACATGCTTCTTTTCGGCATCCATCAACTTGAGATAGAACGCATCATAGTCATTCTTGAAAACCGCCTGCCAGTCATAGCCCAGAATCGCTTCCTCACCATAGATCCCGCCCACCGACATCTGCCACCCATCCGGCAGACAAGCGGGATTATCCTTCAACCAGAGACCGAATTTCAGCATGAATTCCGTGATTTCTTCAAGATAGGTCTGATCCCAGGGCACTGGCTGGCGATACCCTTCTTCCCGGTAATAGGCGGCCTTTTTCTGGTCGAACAGCCAGCTCGGTGAAGACTGGATCCATGATCCTCCGTTGAAGTAGATCCGCAAAATGCACTGGAGCCCCTCTTTCTTGACCGCTTTGATGAAGTTGCCCAGCGTCTGGAACGCAAACCCATCATCTTTGGGTTCAATATCCTTCCATTGTACAATGAGATTGACGAACTGGAGGCCGTAGGAGCGCGCCGTCTTGGCTTTGGGAACAACCCAGTAATTGAGGTTGTTCGAACTGAGGGGAGAAACCGGAAGAAAAATGCCCACTCCCCCGTCGAATTCAGCCTGAGCCGTTCGAGGCACGACAAGCATGGCAACCAACCACACCAGAGAAGTTATCAGCAGGCACGTCCCGGTACGCCGCAGATAAGAGTCCGGCTGGAAAGCCACGACTCTACCGTTTATCAACTGATTCATGGTGCAATCTCCTTTCTTTTCGATCCCAGAATGTTGTTTGAAACCGTTGCACAAACAGTGCCCGAGATCCGGAATCGGCCCGCTCGCGCTTTCCTCCTCCCGCTAACATCTTGATATGCAATATATTTTGGACAGGCATCAAGAAGTGCGGAGACTGGCAGAGTCATTCCGGGAGGCCGCGGTCGTACCCGAGAACTGTAAAGAAAACCGACGAAATCCTGGGAACCATCGGCTAAAGGGTTGTGTTACAAGGATTCACGCCGATCAGATAATTGTAAAGAAACCCGACATAATGACAGGTTCGAGCGTTCGCTGGAACGGGGAAGTATTCTCCATGCAGCCGCTGAGGCAGTGCCACAAACACCCTGCCGGCGGGACGCTCTTGCCTGTGGCAGCCAGCCGTGGGGATGAAGCTCCCGTGGGGGCGGCTGATACAGAAAGGTGTCTCGACTTACAGTTTTGTGCCAGGCGCCGTCCGAGACCGGCGATGGCCTCGCAGGACCGTCATGCGACGGCACTACTTGAGATACCGGTAGATCCGAGCCGGCACCGGATATTGGCGATCGTTCAGGAGCACTCCGGAAATCTTCACGCCACCCTGCTGAAGCTTGTCCAGGGCCAGCTTGCTCACTTCTCGACGGGAGCCGGCGTATCGGCACACAAACAGGACCAGGTCGATAGCGCGGGCAAAGCCGATAACGCGGGGGGATTTATGGACCGGCTGACCATCGAAGACCGTCACATCGAAATGATCGGTACAGTAGGCAATGAGTTGCCGAATGGCTTCCTTTTCAGAAATGAAGTGGCTCATACCAGCCAGGTCGAACGGTGGCGCATCAGGCAGCAGATAGAATCCAGGCGTATCGGTTTCGCGGATAAGAGAATCAAGCGGTTGATTTTCTTTGAAATAGGCGGCAAAACCAGGTCGCCCCTCCTCACCCGGAAGAGGCCGGTACGGCCTCCGTCCCTCGGGATCCGTCTCCACGTAGAGGGTTTTGAGCCCGTACTCAAGGCTCAGCAGGAGGGCAAGGTGATAGGAGAGAAACGATGTTCCTTCACCGTAGTTGGCGCCACACAACAACATGGTTTTGGGTCGTTCAGGGGCTCTGAGCAGGAGTGCGCTCCAGATGTTGTGGAGGTCATAGCGAAGTTCGCTCATGATATTTGATTGAGATGCGACCGTCCTGCCGATGGCAACGCCAGGCAATGAGGGTTTCTCTTTCCCTCCGTGGGTCATTCCGTCCCGACCTGAACGACTCCCCGGGTCGACGATTTCCTTCGGCTTCTCGTATTCGCTTGCGTTCATGATAACCCTTTCCTGGGTTGGTTACCGCTCATGAGAGGGGGCAGGGTGCTGACCGCGGGAGTTGCCCGCCAGCACCCTGAACGTTCCCGTCTTCCAGGCGTCATGCAGGGCAAAACGATCATAAAGCCCATCCGCCAACCCTCCGAAGAAGAAGAAGACCACGTTCACAAACAGGCAATAGGAGGGTTCCACGAATTGGTTGCAGAAGAGCTGTACCAGCAGCACCGTGCTGATCACAACAAGCAGATTGCCGTTGGTGATACCCTCCCCCGGCACCTCCGAAAAAGCTTGGGCGATCCTTCGAAAGAGTTGGATGATGATCGCCAGATAAAGCAGCACGCCCACGAGGCCCAATTCCACCAGCATTCCCAGGAGATGATTGTGCTGAGCCTGGTTTTCAGTACTGACCATGGCCACCACCCGACCTCGGTATTGCTCCATGTAGGTTGGAATGAACCGTCCCAGCCCAACGCCCGCCAGCGGTTGCTCCTCGAACATCACCAGCGACCGGGTGAAGAGTGAGGCTCGGACAAGCACCTCTTCCAGTTGCAGGATCCCACCCTCGCGCCTTTCTGTTGACGCAAGCCGGGGGGTGCTGCTCAGAAGCACCACCAGCAGCAAGGCCAGAGGAAGTGCGAAGGCTTTCCATTTGGGGATACCGGTGCGGTAAAAGAGGAACAGAATCATCAGCGCAATGGCGAAGCCGAGATAGATGGAACGAGTCTGGGTGAAGAAGATGGCCGGAATGAAGGGCAAGAGCAGCAACGGTCCCAACCGCCCGAAGGTTGTTCTTCTGGCGGCGCTGGTGGCGAGCAGATGGCATCCCGAGACGAAGCCAACAATCAGAGCGACGCCGTTGAAGGCGGCATTAAGAAAGGGCCCTCTGGCTCGGTCCAGATGAAGCGTAATCTCGGGATCATTGATGAATTGGGGATATACCAGCCGGCGCCACCCCATGAATTCGAAGAAGCTGATGACGGCCAGGTAAAGCCCCATGATGAACAAGGTCTGCAGCACTATTCGGATATCCTGTTCGTCCGTGACATAATTCTTGGCAAAAACAAAAGCCACAAAAGGGAACAGGTAACCATTGATGAAAAGATTCCAGGGTGATGGGTAGGATGGATTGTCGGGCTTAAACCCATGCAGGACCATGGACACGAAACAGACCAGGCAGAAGAGGATCATCGTGGTTTCAAGGGCCAGATTGCGATTTCGAAAGACCCGCCCGGACGCGATGCCGGAAGCCACGATGAGCAGAACCAACAGGAACAGCACCCGGTCAATGGTGATATCGAACAACCCGCCGATGTGAATCTTCAGGAAATATCCTCCCCAAAAGGCGGTGGAGACTACCCACAAAGCAAACAGCAGGGTTGAGGAAGACACCAGGTCTTCACCTTCCGAGTGTTTGCGGAGCGTCAGCCACACCATCAGGACAAGATAAACCAAGGACGCCCCGGCCAGCAGTAAAAAAAGCTCCGTCATGCTGTTCACTCAATGTGGGAAACGGACCAGATCACGTCGGCCCCCAGATATTGCTCCACATCCTCCGGGTTCTTGATCGTGTGATCGAAGTATTCCACGGTCAGGGCCATACCGAGAGCCAGGAAGACACCGGAAAACAACCCCAGGAGCAGAATGAGCGGGCGGTTTGGCCGGAACGGCTTGAGGGCTGGTTCCGGCTTTTCGACTATGGTCAGGTACTGATTCTCCTGGTTGAGCGCATTGGCCAGGCGAGCCTGTTCCATCTGGTTGCGCGAGGTTGCATAGGCGTCACGGGCCAGGGCAAAATCCTGCTTCAGGTGTTCGTATTTGGACCGCTCCTCCGCCGTCGCCCGAATCCTCTCCTCCAGGTCCGCGATTAATTTCCCCAGTTCCTGAATGCGGGCCTCAAGGGTTCGGGCGGCGAGTTCCTGAGCCTGTACCGAACGCTCCAGTTCCTCCTTGAGGGACCGCACAGTGAGGTTCAGCTCGTCTTTCATCTGTCTCAGGGGTTCGTATTGGGCGGAAAACTGGGGTTGCATCTCGTTGAGTTGAATCTGAAGCTGGGCGACGCGATTCTTGAAAGCAGTCACAGCACGGCCGGGGCCCTCCATTTCGGCCGGAATCAGAGGGATCTTATCGAGTTTCAATTCATGGCCGAGGGAACCCGCCGAAGCTCTCAAGGCTGCCAGTTCTTCCTGTAATTCATGGCTTTTTCTGGTGAACTGAGTCAGCAGAGCATATGGCCCCACTTCCAAATTGGTCTTTCCGGGTTCCAGGTTGAGAATGTCTACCAGGACCACCGCCTTCTCCGCCTCGTACTGTCGCAGGATCTTCTCCTTCGCTGCCATTTCGTCCGCCAGCATCTGGGTATGTTGTCGGAAAAACTCGTAGGAATAATCCGTCTTGGACTTGGTAAATTCCCGATAGACAGCCATGTAGGCATCCGTGATGGCCGTGGCAATGTGGGCAACTTTGCCGGCATCGGCACCGGTGTAGCTGACATAATAGACGCTCGAGCCTTCCGAGGTTTCTCCACTCGGCGGGGTCACTTCGAGGTTCTTTCTCAGATCGAGAATGGCTCGAGAGATTTCCTCGGGCCTGATGCCGGGGTAGACTTTTTGGACAGCCATGCTCAGAACCCGGTTGGAAAGAACGATCTCCTTCTGATCCTGGAGAAAGCGTATCACTCTATTCTTGTAGTCGAAATAGGCCTCCCGCTGTAACGGGTCCAGTTGTTGTGGAAACGAGACGGAAAGCTTCGCCGAAGACCGATAGGAAGATGGCCAGAAGGCTGCCACGGCAGCCGCCACGAGGAAGACCACACCGAAGACCGTCAGGATCAGCCTGGCGCGATAGAACACCACAAAGACCAGCTGGTTCAAAGTCGTCCTGGTCGGCCGATCGTTCCCTTTTGCTCTCTCGCATTCCATCTGTTGCTCCTCCGAAAAGCTGGTGCGCTCAGACCTCGAGTCGCTCCGCCGCAGCCTATGGCATGATACCGGAAAAACCCTCGCCCCTTGCTTCCATCGCCCTATCGGACATTCAGACCGTTGATGTCATAGTTGATGGAGAAGACCGTCTGGAAAGGCAAAACGGCATAAAGTCCCTTGGTAAAGATTCTCGCCACAACATCGTCGAAGGCGTCGATGGGAGTCTTGGGCACATAGATGATATCCGCGGGTTTGACCACAAGGTTCAGGTATGCCCCCTCAAACTCCAGCATGGACTGCAGATCCACCTTGAAGGCAAGCGGTTTTTCCAGACCATCATTTCTGAGCACGACCACTTCGGTCAGGCAGGCGCTGGTCTTGTATCCCCCCGCCAGGGCAATGGCATCCAGGAGGTTGATCCTGGAAGTGATTTCATAGGCGCCGGGCCGCTGCACCTCTCCCACCAGGTAGATCCTCGGATGGTGGATTTCGAGCAGGATGAGTGTGACCTGCAGGTTGCGGAGGTATTCCTTGTATTGGTCATTGACCATCTCTTCCAGTTGCGCAAGGGTCAACCCCTCTGCCATGATCTGGCCGATAATGGGGAAAGAAATGCGTCCATCCGGGGCAATGGGGGCGATTTTGCTCTGACCGCGCGGGGCGGTAGTGATCGCTCGCTTCAGTTCATCGATCTTGATGTTGAATTGTTCCAGAGCCACCGTAATGCCAGGCGACCGGACGTATTTCGAGTATTCCCGATTCAGCACGGCTGCCAGTTCCGTTGGGGTCAAGGACTCGGCCCGCACGTCGCCGATAAGAGGGACCGTGATCTTGCCGTCGGTTCGTATAAGAACGGTGGAGCTGAATTGCGGGTGATAGGGGAAGGTGATGCTGATCTTGTCCTGAACTTCCAGCTGATAGGCTTCGTCGGTTCGCCCGTACCGGATATGGTAGACAACCTCGATCACATCGGACGGCCCCAGCCGGTATTCCGGAATATTGGGGACCGGGATATTCTGCAACGTCTGAAAGTCGTTACGGAAGGCGACTTTCTCCGGGGTGAGCGCCAGCGAGTCTTCTCGATCCGCCAGCCGCTGAAGATCTTCCGGGTGCGTGAGGTGCAGCCTGATGTCCTGGTGGGAACTGTCGGTGCTCGCGCACGCCGCCAGGCAGGGTATCATGAGGAGCGCACCAAGCAGCAACCGGTAAAGCCTGGGCAACCTTACCCACGGCTGACCACCAGGCCACTCCGGCAATTTCCTTCCCGGGCTCTTCACCCATCCTGCAAAGACCGCCAAACTGCCCACCATCATGAAGCACCCTCCTCCTTGGCTTTTAACTATCGGCCTGTTGAAAATACCGGCCAACTCTCTGCCCCCAATGGTTCATGCAACCGGCGAGAATCGTTGAGCAGCGCAACGAATGCGGCGACTTGCATGTCGGGCATGAGACCCGCCACATGCCTTGCCTTGGCGCCCATCTCCAAGGCAAGCCGGGGGCTCTCCCAGAGGGCAGTGATGGCGGTTCGGAGCGCATCGACGTCACCCGGTTCGAAGAACAGAGCATCCCTCCCAGGAACGGCATATTCTCGAGTCGCCCAGTTCTGAGAAATGATAAGCGGAGAGCCCAGAGCCATGGTCTCGAGCATGGCAAGCTGGCCCGCCGCAACCCTCCGATCCGTGATCGGCAGCACCACGCAGCGGGCCTGCAGATTCCACCGAATCATGCTCGAAAGCGGTAATCTGGCCGTGATAAGGGAAACATTGGGCGGCAACGGCTGAGAAGGCCGATAGGCCTGAGACAGAATGACCGTCGGAACTCGCAGTCCCCGTACCGCTCGGATCAGCGTCTCGTAGTCGCGGTCGCTATTGCCGTACGAAAAGAGATAGTCCTCCCGCGGCAGGGGTTGATTCCCAGGAAATGCCGCGGGGGCGCCAAGGGGAAGAAACAGATGTGTTCTCGCTGGATCTTGAAGAATTCAGAATAGATATCAGCCTCCTGGGTGGACGTGCAAAGAAAGCAGTCAATTCCCTTGATGGCCCCTCGGAGGAGTTGCAGACGCTGCTGGTAGGCCAATCCCTTCCGAGCCATATTGATGTGAAAATCCTGGATGATGTGTTGGCCTTTCCAGGCAGAGCGATAGAGGCGGTTCAGCAGGCCAAAACAGACCCCGGTCCTCATGGACCAGGAGACCACGATGTCAAATTGCCTTCTGCGGCCCATGGCCAGCAGCGGCAGATAAAACTCGCCAAGCCATGCGCAGAAGCGGTTGAGAGGGCTGAGCGGAGGAAATGGAAAGGCCGGCTGCAGGAGGGTCACCGAGATCCCTCTGGCCTCCAGCGATTTGAGCAGATCCCATTTCCCCTCCTCTCGCCAGTGCACGAGAATCAGCACCCTCATCCTGTCGAGAGTTGTCCCGCCAGAAGCCGCTGCCACTTGTCAGGTCCTTTTCCGCTCCCCGGAGCTCTCCGAGAGGCTTCGCCGGGAGTCACGGCAATGGTTTGATGAACGCTGTTTGAATACATAGGTTTGGAGAAGAAACTCCTCGAATTCCTGGCACATCCGGGTCACGCTGAGCCTCTCTTCGACCAGCTGCACCGCACGCTTGCTCATCGCTCCGCGCAATGCCTCATCCTGCAGCAAACCAATCAGGCAGGCAGCCAGCGCTTCCGCATCCCCGACGGGAACGATCATTCCCGTTTCGTTCGGGATCACCACTTCCCTCATGAAACCGACATCGGTGGATACGGTAGGCACGCCCGCTGCCATGGCCTCTATCACGGCCACCGAAAGGGTTTCCTGCCGGGGCCAGGAGGAAAGAGCATTAACCTCCACGGCAGCAAGAACCTCCGCCAAGTCCCGGCGAAATCCCAGGAAGTGAACTCGCCCGGCCATCCCTGCCTGCTGTACCTGCGCCGTCAGGGCGGCTCTTTCCGGGCCATCGCCGACAACCAGGAAATGGCAGTCAGGAAGCTCTCGGAGTACCCTTCCGGCTGCCTGAAGAAAAATTCCATGCGCTTTATCCGGTCGCAAAACGCCGATGATGCTCACCACCGGACATTGTTCGGGCAGCCCCAGTCTCCTTTTCGCTTCAGCCCTCGAGAGGTGGGTTTGAAATCGGCCCGGGTCCACCCCATTGTAAATCACCCTCACCTTCCGTGCCGGAATTCGTTCAACCACCGTGACATATTCAGCATGTCCCCGGGCTGCGGCAACCACCCCATCCACTCCCAGATGGAACAAGCGATGGTTGAGAACGGTCAAGGCATTGAAGGAATAGCGTTTGAACGTCTCGTTCTCCCAGTTCACGATTGCCGGCACACCGGCAAGCCTGGCCGCCGGAACCCCATAAAAAAGCGTATTGCGATGGTTTATCAGGAACAACAGGTCGGTCTGTTCGCGTTTGAAGAGTCTGGCCAGTCTCGGGATGCCCAGAAGATCCACCCGACGCTGAAGGATACGGCATTGCGAGCGGTAGCCGAGCCTGAGCACCTCCTGCCCCAGCAGGCCAGGTTCCCGAAGCATGGTGATGAGGATCTCGAAACGCTCTCGGTGGATGTTTCTGAGCAGATCCAAAAGCAGCTGCTCGGCCCCACCTATGGTGAGAGAAGAGACGAGAAAAGTCAATCGCAGATTCTTCATGGGAGCTCACTTCCGGCGATGGCGTGATAGTGTGGGGGCGCTGCTCCGACGCCGCCGCCCGGTGCTTCGGGAATTCCCCCGGATCGTTCCGAAGAGTGCCAGCAGTTGTTCCGTGTGGGCTTTGAGCGAAAGGTTTTCCAGCACATAGCGACGCCCGGCCTGCCCCATTCGAATGAGGCGCTCACGGTCCCCCAGCATCTCCTGCAACCCGGCTGCCAGTGCCTCTACCGAATCCGGAGCAAACAGCCGCCCCGTTAGACCTTCCTGCACCTGCTCCGGGATGCCTCCAATATTCGCTGCCAGCACCGGAGTCTCGTGGAGCATGCTCTCGTAGATGCTGAGGGGCGCATTGTCATACCAGCGACTGGGAACCACCGTGAAGAGTGCCCGGCCAATCCAGCGGGAAAGCTCAGCGCCTTGCCTGAAGCCAAGAAACTGAATCCGATCAGCCTGATCGGGCTCAACCAGGCGCTCCAACCGTTCCCTTTCTCCATCGTAGCTCCTCCCGATGATGACGAGACGGGCCGGAAACGACGCTCGTTGATAAGCCCGCACCAACAGGTCGATTCCCTTCTCATGGGAAATGCGGCCGAAAAAGAGAATGTAATTCTCCTTGCTCCAGGGTTCGTCAAATCTTGCCGTATCGGCAACGGGATAAGGCACCAGATGGATGCGCTCACGCGGCAGCCCTCCGCAAACCAGCTGTTCCCGCATAAAGCGGCAGGGGACAACCAAAGCATCCACCAGCTGATACAGGCGGAGCCATTTCTGCACATACATGCCAAGAACCCTCACCGCCGAGGCTGGGAGGCTGTTCTTGACACAACGGTGCGCCATGCCATGGTAGTAGTCACCCCTGACGCAGAGGGTGCAAGGTTTGCTGTTTCGGAGGAGCAGGTAGTTTGGGCAGATCAGGTGATAGTCGCCCACGTGCACCACCATGGGAATGCCGCGACGGCGGAGGGTATGGATAATACTGGGGGACATGTAGTTGCAGGTGTTCAGCAAGTAGGCGACGTCCACGCCATCAACCTTTTCGAGAAGACGGGACAGGCGCAAGCGGGCTTCGACGGAGTAGATGCTGCGATCTGCCAGGCGCAACCAGTTGCAGTCCGAGGCCTTGAAGTCCTTAAAATGGGCCATGCCGGAAACTGTGGGTGGGTCCAGGAAATAGGGTTGGTAAGGCGACTCCCAGCTGCCGGCATAGCGAACACTGAAGGGAATGGGGGTGTGTCCGGCCACCGGCAGTTGCCTCAGAAGGTCGGAGAGATACTTTTCAATGCCCCCGTTCAAAAAGAAGAACTTGTTGCATAGAAGGACCTTCATTGTCCCCGCTCGTCGGTTGTTTCAGGCATGCTGCCCGTTGCTGGTCTCATGATCCGCACCTGATGCAGGCCAATCCCATTGGAGCCGAGCCATACCCGGCAATCGGCTTCGGGCAAGGCTTCCAGGGCAAGAACGTTCACCCTGGGCAGATCCATTGGGTATTGGCGAAAGGAGGCTCCCGCATCGTCACTGATATAGAGTCCTCCTGCAGCTCGATAATCATAAGCAAGAGTGCCCACGACGATCGTTTGCGGGCACAACGGGAGCCAGGCAACGACATAGGCGGCCACATAGGGGGGACGTTCTCCCGGAAGATCCACCGTCTGCCAGGTGTTGCCTTCATCCTCACTGACGAGAAGCCGCTTTTCGGCGCAGGCGGCGATAATGCGACTGGGGTTGCGGGGAGCGAAGGCCATCCCAAAGGTGAAGGCACCACCAGTGTTTAGAGCATGCCAAGTCTTGGCTCCATCCAGGCTCTGGTATATCCCACCCTGCTGGGTGCTGGCAAGGAGCACCTGCGGCTTCCGAGGGTGGATCAGGAGCGCGCGCGGCCCCTTGATGAAAGGCGTGGCCAGGCCATCGTTGGCGGATACCCAGTCTTTGCCCCCGTTCACGGTCTTAAAGACACCGTAGCCATTGGTACCAACATAGAGTGTCCGGTCATCCGTGGGATCCACCGCAAGGTTGGTGACGGCGCCGTCAACAAAACCAAGCTGTGGCAGAGGGGTGGACGGCGCCGGGAACCCAATGTCGTGCCAGCTTTCACTCCCATTAGCGCTCCGGTAGACGTGAACTCGTCCCCGCTTCTCCCATGGATTCATGATGAGGAACATCTTCTGCGGGTCCTGGGCGGAGAACTCGAGTCCCTGAGCATGACCATCCACAACACCCGCCATCTTTCTCTGCCAGTGCCGCCCCCCATCTTCGGATGCCATGACACCGTTGTCGGCGGTACAGAGAAAGATCCTCTGCGGGCGCTGCGGATGCACCCTGATGGCGTTGACAACCGTGTTCTGCAGGCCGTGATGGAGCTGCCGCCACTGTGCTCCCCCATCCACACTCTTCCAGACATTCCACCAGTCCACCAGGTAAACTTCGCCCGGACGAGACGTGAAAACAATCCGTTCCGGACCATTGAGGCCCCTGGCCCAATGCTCGGGAGCATCGGGAGAAGGTTCGAAAACCCCGACAGCGTTCCAGGATCGGCCTCCGTTTCGGGTCTGCATGAGGCAATGGGGCCAGTTTTCGGGATGGGTGGCCACCAGGATTCGCTGCGGATCCGCAGGGTCCGGAGCCAATGCTTTGTAGCCGCCGGCATGAGCAGTGACGGCCGGAGGAAGAGTCGTACGCCGCCAAACATGGTGTTCCTCATCCAGCACGTGGACTCCGCGGTGTCTTTCAAGGAGGTAGAGGTGTCCGGAAACATGGCGTGCAATGTCCATGATGTCGCAGTGGGAAGGCTCCAGCCCATGGCTGTAGGACTGCCACGGGCCACCCGGAGCGTACCGATAAACCCCCCTCGAGGTAGCGGCAAAGAGATGGTCCCGGGACGAGGTCAGCGCGTTCACTTTGGCACCTTCGAGTCCCGAAGTCGGTTCGATGGAAAGCTCCAAATCCCTGTCGTGGAGCTGGAAGACGCCATTGTGGTCCGTCGCAGCCCACAGGGCATCCTTCCAGAAAACCAGCAGGTGACTGCCAAAGAACCTGGCCGGATAGCGGATAACGTCACTCTTTTTGAGCCAGTTTTCCCCGTCATCGGCACTGAGGTAAAGACCATCGCCCGTGAGGAGGAAGAGACGAGCGGGGGGGGCCGGGTGAAAGGCCATGTCCGCCACGGCAAACCCTTCCAGCCCTTTGCCTTTGAGTTGGAAGGTATTACCCCCGTCTTTGCTTTGGAACACCCCCGCCACATCTGACCCTGCCAGCACCAGGTCGGGGTTCCTCGGATCTACGGCAAGCGCCGTAAAGCGCCCCCCGCCGCCATAACCCATGGGCAACACGGCTGGGTCAGGTGCTGCCCCGGCAGGCTGAGGGTTGCCGACAAGCGCGGCCCAACCCGAGGGGCAAAGCAGTCCCGGCAGAAGCAGCAGGAGAAGAATGGCATGCCGCGCCGGCACCACCCATTGCGAGCATCCCTTGGCCTTGCACCAGGAGAGGCCTTCGACCTTCACTTCTTCAACTCCTGACTCGGTTGGAGAGGCCCTGTGGTCATCCTGCCGGTAAAGCGGGCAGCGTATTCCACATAGGCCCGTTCGACAGGGTCGTACCCCTTCATCACCACGCTCCCGGAGATCCTGCTGGCGTAGGTTTGCACTCGCAGCCGGCCGGATATGGCCATGACCTTTGTGGGCAGCGCCTGCTCCTCGGCCAGAGCTCTCCTTTCAGCCTCCCGTTGCGTCAAGAAAAGCCTCTGCTCCAGGAGCACCGGGCTGAGGTAAAAGAAATGAATATCGGGACGATGTGCATAGTGGCGCTTGATGTCACAGACGATCTCGTTGACAAACGCGCTCATCGAACTCTCCTGCGAATTCCAGAAGAAGCTGTTTCGCGCGTTCTTCCGAGGAAACCCCTCGATGATGATTTGATAAGGGTTGAGGCTCAGCGGCGGGGGTGGGGAAAGCGTCAGCACTGCCTTGGCACCATCGAACCGCTCATGGTTCACACGTCCCGCAAGCTGAAGGATATAGTGCCGATTCAGCTCTCCGCTGTCGAGCAACAGTTCCTGGGCATAGCAAGGGAAAAAGCCGAGGGAAAGCAGCAGGATCACCAGCAACACCCGCCATATGGGGCCAGCGGAGGTACGATCCTTCCCGGCAACCCGAGCACTTGATCGAATGAGAGAGTCATCAGCCATCTACCGTCTCCACTGAGGAACAAACAGGCTCAAGCCGGAAAGCCATGCCTTTCCTCCAACGAGGCGAAGGCTCAGCAGATACGTCACCAGCACCACCATAACCCCAATGATCAGGTTCGCCCATTCCTGAACGCCATAGCTCTGTCCGCTGCTTTTTGACAACCAGCCGAGGCCACAGGCAATGCCCGCCGCCACGGCAATACCCCCCAACTCCCGGAAGTAGCTTGCGACCCTGGCGACTTGCAGATGCCCCTTGAGCAGGAAAACAAATCCGGCGGACAGTATCCCAAGGGTCACCGTCGTTGAAAAGGCAATTCCCCTTACCCCCATGAAGGTCATGAAGAGGATGTTCAGGGAACAATTCAAGACAAGAGAGAGGCAGCCCATGCGAAACAGGGTGGAGGTTTGCTTGAGGGCCACGAAAAAGACTCCGTTCACGAAAGTATAGCCATAGAAGAATAATCCACAACTATAGTACTGGAGAGTTGCCGCGGTGAGATTCGTCGCCTCCTGATCAAAGGCCCCCCGTTGCAGCAGGAGGCTCACCGCCTCCCGCGCAAACAAGAACACCAGGCCGGTGATGGGCAGCGTGAGAAGGGCAAGAAGGATCAAACTGTTCCGGTAAAGATCTCTCAGCCCGGCAAAATCCTTCTCAAGAGCCCGTTCGCTGACAAAGGGAAAGATAGCTTTGGAGAAGGCCATGACAACAATCTGGATAGGCAAATCGTTCAAGCGATACGCGTATCGGAGCGTAGATACCGATCCGGCCGAAAGCTGGGTAGCCATGATTTGGTCGACCAGGATGTTGCCGTTGGCAATCAGCTCACTTCCGAGCATGGGAAAAGCCAGCCCGAGAAAGGCAAGGAGAGCGATTCGGTCAAAATGGGGTCGAGCCAGGAACCGAAAACCCGACAGGCGGACCACCAGGATAAGATAGCACAGCCTCATCAGGGAGCCGGCAAGAAAGCCCCAGACCAGCGTGTGAATGCCAAGCTGACTTTGAAAAAGAAGGAAGCCAATGACGGCACAGTTGATGAATAGAGGAGCGGTATAGAGTGCGGTGAACCGCTTGTCGGCATACAGAAGTCCGTTGAGGATGATGCCCACCCCATCGAGGACGATGAGAAGGACCAGCCAGCGTTCGAGTTCAATTCCCAGCAGGAGTTGTTCCGAGTCAAATCCTGGCCCGAGCAGCGGCATGAAATAGGGTGCCAGCAGACAGCTGCCCGCAGCGATGGCAGCGAACAGGATGCCACAGGACAAAAAGAGGGCGAGTGTCCGGGCATTTGCCTCAACGCGAGGCAACCGCTGGGTCCATTCGAGATAAAGCGGCACAAAGGTTGAGAGGAGGGCGCCCGAAGAGAGCAGCAGCAGAATTCCAGGATAAGCAAAGGCAATATTGAACACATCCAGGGAGGGTGAAATCCCAAAGCGGGAGGCAATCGCAATCTCTTTGACCACGGCCAGGATCTTGTCAATGAAAGTCAGTGAAACGATAATCACACTGGCTTTGCCGATCTGGCTGTAAGTCTCTTCCCGGGAGGCAGTCATGATAGCGGGCCATCCTTAAGGGAGCGGTGTTCGAGAGACTGACGACTAAGGGTTTGCTGCCAGGCTCTCCAGATAGAGGCGCTCTAATTTCTCAGCCGCGATATCCCAGCTGAATTCCCGGACAACCGCCGCTCTCGCTGTCCGGGCAAACCGGTCGAGTTCCGAATCGTCCATCTTCTCAACGCTTTCCATTAAGCCAGCAAGGGTCTCGATAGCCCCGACGGGAAAAGTCGGCCCACCCGTCCGTGAGACCACTTCCTGATGGGGCGCAATATCACTTACAAGGCACATGAGGCCATACGAGAGGGCTTCGAGAAGGGTCAGCGGCAGACCTTCCAGCTCTGAAGGCGTGACAAAGCAGCGGGCATTGGAAAAGAGTTCCTGCAAGATCTCCCCGAACTGGTAGCCCAGAAAACGGACTGATGAGTCAGCCCCGGCAAGTTCTCTCAGCCATTTCACATAAGCCTCTGAGCCCGCACTGTCTCCCACGATGACCAAGCTGGATTCAAATGGCCGGGCTTGATAAGCCCGAATGAGGTCTTCAATCCGCTTTTCAGGAACGAGACGTCCGACGAAGAGGAAGTAGCTCCTGGCCTTAAGTCCGTAGCGGCTGATTCGCTGGGGTGCCCGGAGGTGAGCCTGTTCGACCCCGTTGTAGATGCAGTGGGTCTTCACCCCGTAGCGATGCCGGTAGTAATCTTTGAGCGCTTCCGAAACTACGATTCGACAGGACGGAAAGACCACGGTGCAGACTTCGCCAAGGCGGATGATGCGGGCGGCCCAGGGAGGCCACTTCTTCCTCTGCCAGTCCAGGCCGCCACACGTGAAGAAAATTGGCATTCCAGGCCTCACCAGCCGTGGGATAGGGGCGAGCAGGCACGGGCCTTGCCCGTAAAGATGTAGAATATCAGGCTTCTTCATAACGATATGGAGTAATCCCAAGAAGGTGTGAACAATGTTCTCGGTGTACTTGGAAGGGATGGTGGGAAGACGCAGAACCTTCATCCCTCGGTATGAGACAACACCATCAGGCACGTAGTTCTTGCGAGCGTAGATGGTAATCTCGTGTCCCCTGGCAGCAAGCCGTGAATAAAGCTGCTCGCACTGATGCTCGACTCCACCCCAGGTGGCCGGGACGCCACGGAGCCCGATTACGGCAACTCTTGCCATCAGCCTGCTACTCCTTTCCCAGGGATCTGGCAACCTTTGGCCTCAGTCCGGGTCGCGGCGAACGCCACAATGCTTCATAGTCTGCAACGGTCTGCCTGATATCGAAATGCTCCTGCACGAAGCGGCGGGCGTTTGCACCATAGGTGCGCATAAGATCGGGATGCTCCAGCAGGAACGAAATGCCGTGAGCCAGCTCCTCCGGATGGCCGGGGGCCACCAGGTAGCCATTTTCCTGGTGGCGGATTACTTCTTGGTTTCCCGGGATGGCAGTCGCCACCACCGCGCGTTCTGCGGCCATGGCTTCCAGGAGGGCCAGCGATGTGCCCTCGGAAACCGACGGGAAAACGAACAGGTCGCTCATGGCAAGGAGCTCCGCCACATCCGAGCGGCTGCCCAGAATGCATACGTGAGCGTCGAGCCCGAGCCGTGCGCATTGCTCTTCGAGGGCTCCCCGGGATTCCCCGTCTCCTGCCAGCAACAATACCAGCTCCGGGAACTTTGGGACCAGAAGATTGATGGCCTCCAGCAGAAATTTCTGACCCTTCGGCGGCGCCAACCGAGCCACGTTCACGAGGATTGGATAACGATCCGTAAGCTTCAGGGCCTGCCTCAAGGCTGCAGTTCGAGTTCTATCCCTAACGAAGGCTGCCAGGTTGACACCGTTGAGGATTACGCGCACTCTGTCATCGTGGATCCCGAAATCGTGGATGAGCTTTGCCGCAGTCTCTTCCGATACTGCCACCACCCAGTCAGTCCAGCGGTGGTAGATGGTCTTCGTCCAGAGCCTTCTCAGCCAGTTCCGCAGGTCCCAAGCGCTGCGTTCCGGAAGCAGGGCCGGATAATGGACTGTCGTGAGAAGCCCACCGACCGAAGCAAGCCGTCCTGCCAGGATGCCGAGAAACTCCGCATCCGACAGATGACAATGGACCACATCAATGGCGTTGATTCGGCAAAAAGCCTGGATGTCCCTGATGTTGCGATAGACGTAAGCGAGGAAGCGGTGCGGGGTCAAAATGGAAGGACGTTCCCGCTGGAGGCATAACACCCTTACTGCTGCTTCTTCCAGGGTTGGTTTTAGAGTCAGATCGGGTTGAATCACACAGACGCTCATTTCGAAGCGTTCCCGATCAATGCCCTCCGCCAGGAGCACCAGCAACCTTTGGGCTCCCCCGTGGTTGAGGGCGTCGATGACGTGAAGAACATGCTTCCCTGACATCCGTCCCCCCTGTCTCCCGCCGATTTACCCTATCACAATCTGCGCCAACCACTGCGGACCACTATAGATTCTTTTCGGCAGAATGCCCATCATTCATGAGAACCTTAGGAAGTTGATGAAAAAGACCTTTTACGCTACCATCCATTGGGCTTGGCGCATTGGATACCGGGCAGAGTCGGGACGGCGGGTGGGTGCTGCCACATCTTTACAGGATTGTCAGGGGATTATGAAGGCATGAGCATTGAACCGAACAAAGTCATCTATTCCATGGTCGGCGTCAGCAAGTATTACGATAAGCGGCCAATCCTCAAGGATATCTACCTTTCCTATTTCTACGGCGCCAAGATCGGCGTGCTGGGCCTCAACGGCTCCGGCAAAAGCTCCCTGCTGCGCATCCTGGCGGGCGTGGACAAGGACTTCAACGGTGAAACGGTCCTCTCGCCCGGCCACACCATCGGTTTTCTTGAGCAGGAACCGGTATTGGATGAATCCAAGACGGTGCGCGAAATTGTCGAGGAGGGGGTTCAAAGCGTTGTCGATTTGCTGAACGAATTCAACCGAATCAACGAGGCCTTTGCAGAACCGATGGCTGACAACGAGATGGATCGGCTGATCGCGCGCCAGGGGGAAGTCCAGGAAAAGCTCGATACCCTCGATGCCTGGGATCTGGATTCGCGGCTGGAAATGGCCATGGATGCCCTTCGCTGCCCACCCGGCGATACCGCCGTGAAGCAACTTTCCGGTGGCGAAAAGCGGCGGGTGGCGCTCTGCCGCCTTCTGTTGCAGGCGCCTGACATATTGCTCCTGGATGAGCCCACCAACCACCTCGATGCCGAATCGGTCGCCTGGCTCGAACACCACCTGCAGCGCTATCCCGGGACGGTGATTGCCGTCACCCACGACCGCTACTTCCTTGATAACGTCGCCGGCTGGATTCTCGAGCTGGACCGGGGCCACGGGATTCCCTGGAAAGGCAATTACTCTTCCTGGCTTGAACAGAAGCGAACCCGCTTGCAACAGGAGGAAAAGAGCGAAACCGAACGTCAGAAAACCCTGGAGCGCGAGCTCGAGTGGATCAGGATGTCGCCCAAGGGACGTCATGCCAAGGCCAAGGCGCGCATCAACGCTTACGAGACATTGCTGCGAAAGGACCACGAGAAGCAGGCCCAGGAGCTCGAGATTTATATTCCGCCCGGACCGCGGCTGGGAAAAGTGGTGATCGAGGCAGACCGGGTGGGCAAAGCCTGCGGCGATCGGCTCCTGATAGAGAACATGACCTTCTCCCTGCCGCCCGGCGGCATCATTGGCATCATAGGTCCCAACGGTGCCGGCAAGACCACCCTGTTTCGGATGATCGCCGCTGAAGAACAGCCTGATTCGGGAACCATCAGGCTGGGCGAGACGGTGAAGCTCGCCTATGTTGAACAGAGCCGCGGCCGACTCGACCCCGACAAGACCATCTGGGAGGCCATTTCGGATGGCAAACCCACCATCGAACTGGGAAGCCGGACAGTGAATTCGCGCGCTTACGCGGCACGGTTCAACTTCTCGGGAGCCGACCAGCAAAAGAAGGTCGGCGTGCTCTCGGGAGGCGAGCGTAACCGCGTACACCTGGCCAGAATCCTTAAAGAAGGCGCCAACGTGATCCTGCTCGATGAGCCCACCAACGACCTCGATGTGAATACGATGCGGGCCCTCGAAGACGCCCTCGAGAATTTTGCCGGCTGCGCCCTGGTCATCAGCCACGACCGCTGGTTTCTCGACCGCATTGCGACGCACATCCTTGCTTTCGAGGGAGAGAGCACGGTCGTCTGGTTCGACGGCAACTACTCCGAATATGAGGCCGACCGCAAGGCTCGCCTCGGTGCTGCTGCCGATCAGCCACATCGCATCAAATACCGACAATTGACCAGAGCCTGACCATGGCTTTGGCTTCCAGCCCGGTGAGACCCTTTCGCCGTCCGGCGGATTGAGGCTTTCGAGTTTCCGGCAGCGGGTTTCGCAAATGGGCTGGATGATCGAGAAAACCGATAATCGAGGGAGGCGGTTCAATGAAAGTACTCATCATGGTTTTTTCCCTGCTGTGGATGGCGGCCGGCGTGGCGCTGATCCTTTATACCGGAAAGGTCAGGAGCTATCTTGCGGGGCGTTTCGAAAAAGCCAACATCAGGTTGATGGCGGCAGCGCCTTTGGCGCTCGGCCTGCTTTTTCTCGCCGCTTCTTTCGCGCAGGGGGAAATAGTGCCGCTTTTCCTGATCCTGGGTTCGCTGGCGGTAGCGAAAGGCATCTATTTCCTGTTCGGCCCCATTATCCAAATCCGGAACGTCATTCAATGGTGGTGTGAGCAGGCCGACGAAATCACGCTGCGGGCCTGGGGAATCGCCACGCTGGTCCTGGGGATCGCGGTCTTTTCGTGCATCGTTCGAATCTGACCGGCCGAGTTCCTGCCGGATCGCTGCCCCTGCCGATGCCGCCGGGAGCCTGGGCCTGGAATTACCGAAATTCCGAACGGTGGCTGTGGGTCGACTTGGTGTTCGCCATGCAGTCATTCCGGTGATCCTGCTAAGGTTTCATATTCCTTTGGTTTATGAGCCCGGCAGGAAGAACTTTGGACTTGACTTCAGCGGTCCGGTCCTTTAAGCTTCCACCGTCTTGAGGGTTTGCGAGCGGGTGTAGCTCAGGTGGTAGAGCACAAGCTTCCCAAGCTTGGGGTCGCGGGTTCGAATCCCGTTGCCCGCTCCAATTCTGAGAATACTCCTTCTGTAAAGAAGGCTTCCCTTTTTGAGGTGGCTGTTGGCTGAGTGGTCGGGCAGCGGCGAGCTTACTTCGATTAGTGGATGGCAGGACTATTAGATAGACTCTTATTAAAAGAGAACCCAGAAGAAGTCGGGCCTAGATAATCGTCGCGTCTACTAACAGAAGTGGGTACGTTACCCACTTTTTTTGTTTTTGGTGGTTGGTGACAGGGGTTCGGAGCAAGGTGTCCATGAGTGAGGAGCCACACAAGACCATCGCGCTCGTTGCGCAACTCTGGCAACTCGTCGAACCGGTTATTGGCGCTGAAGGGATGGAGCTGATCGAGGTTGAATACCGTTGTGAATCGCAGGGATGGGTGTTGCGCTTGTTCATTGACCAAGAGGACGGCATCACGGTGGATGATTGTGCCCGTATAAGCCGGGTAGTGGGAGACCTTCTGGATGTTGCCGACCCTATAGCCAATCCCTACCACCTGGAGGTCTCGTCACCGGGACTGAACCGGCCACTTCGCAGGTGGGAGCACTTTCAACAATGTATCGGCAGGATCGTCGACGTGCGAACCGGTACGTCCGTCCACAACCGGCGCAAATTCAAAGGCAGGCTGACCGACGCCCGACCGGAAGGGATCACGGTTGACTGTGACGGTCATCCCTTCGACATCCCGCTCAACCAGGTGGAACGTGCTCGGCTGCGCTACTTTGAATCGCTCAAGGCATAGACCTTTGGACGAGCTGCTTTTTGTGTTGCACCGAGTCTGTCAGCAACACGGACGAGGAGACCCAGAACCATGAATGCCGACCTCAAGCGTTTAATCGATCAAGTGAGTCGCGAGAAAGGCATCGACCGGCAAACCTTGATTCACACCCTGGAAGAAGCCATCAAATCGGCGATCAAGAAGAAATACGGGGGGAAGCTCGATCTCGACGTTACCTTCAATGAAGAGTTCGGTGAACTCGAGGCCTTCCTGTTCAAGGAAGTTGCGGTCGAGGTGACCGACCCGGAAAAGCAGGTTTCGCTGGAAGAGGCCCTCCAAATGGACCCCGAAGCCCAGGTGGGCGATGAACTCGGCCTGCGGATGGACACGGACACGCTCGGGCGCATTGCCGCCCAATCAGCCAAGCAGGTGATCATTCAGAAGATGAAGGATGCTGAGCGGGAGGTGATCTACGAGGAGTTTAAAGGGCGCAAAGGGGATATTGTAAACGGCATTGTGCAGCGGGCAGACAAGTCGGGAGTCATTGTCAATCTCGGTCAGGCGGAGGCAGTGCTACCCTCCAAGGAGCAGATTCCCAGAGAGATCTTTCGCCAGGGTGATCGAATTCGCGCGTTCGTTTTGGAGGTGAAGAAGATCAGTAAGGGTCCTCAGGTGATCCTGAGCCGCACCCATCCTCATTTCCTCATTAAACTGTTCCTCTTCGAAGTGCCGGAAATTGGAGACGGGGTCGTCAGCATCATCAATGCTGCCCGTGAACCCGGTTCCCGTGCAAAGATTGCCGTCATCTCCAAGAATCCCGATGTTGATCCGGTTGGAGCCTGTGTTGGCATGAAAGGATCCCGCGTCCAGAATGTGGTCCAGGAACTGCGCGGCGAGAGAATCGACATCATCCCCTGGAATATGGACCCAGCCAAATTCGTGGTCAATGCCCTGGCGCCGGCGATTATCTCCAAGGTGATCATCGACCAGTCCAACCGCAACATGGAAGTGATCGTCCCGGACGACCAGCTCTCGCTGGCCATCGGTAAGCGGGGACAGAACGTGCGTCTCGCCTCGAAGCTCACCAACTGGCGGATTGATGTCAAAAGCGAGGGGCGCTACAATCGCCAGAAACAGGCTGGATATCAGTCCCTGTTGCGTCTTTCCGGCCTCACCGAAGAGATGGCCGACCGCCTCTATGACGCGGGCTTCACTTCGGTGGCCGAATTCGCGGAAGCAAATCTTGCAGAGTTGGAAGAACTGACCCACATTTCCCCATCGACTTTGGAAATCATGGTAGCAGAAGCGGCCCGACTCGCTGCCACGGAGGATGCTGCCGACCTTGAAAGCCCTGAAGAAGCAGCAGTTCCCCCGGTCCGTGAGGAGGAAGAAGTCCACGAAGCCCTGAAAATGGAGGATCAAGCGCCAGAAGAGCACCCTACGGGAGATGAGATTGGCGCATAATGTTCACATACCCCTGCGTACGTGTCTGGTTTGCGGCAAGAAGGATGCCAAATTTGCACTGCTGAGAATCGCTCTGAGCCCATTGGATGCGACCCTTATGCTCGATCCTGAACAACGCATGGCGGGACGAGGAGGGTACTGCTGCCCAGGCTGCCTGCCTCACCTGAGCTGCTCGAGGCGGCTCCAGAAGGCTTTCCGGAACCAAGCGAAGGGCTTAGCAGAAGGCATTGGCCGTTGATTCCGGTTAATCTCCGTAGGCGGCATGGGGATGCTACGGGGGCAGGCTCGACACGGAATCGCGGCAAGAAGGAAAGTAAAGGATAAGGGGAGAGGACTTCATGACACGAATGAGGGTGCATGAACTTGCAAAGGAATTGAACTTGAACAACAAGGATCTGATCGACAGGATTCTTAAGCTGGGGATTCAGGTCAAGAACCACATGAGCACCTTGACTGAATCGACGGTGCAGAAGGTACGACAGCAATTTGCCGAAGCCAAGGCGGAGACCGTCGAAAAGACGCGAATCGGCAGAGCCGTCATTCGGCGGCGCAAGCGGCCGTCGGAAGAAGAACCGGTTACGGGCGTACCTCTTGAAGAGGCCGCCGAAGGCCCTGTCGTTGCAGTCGAGGTCGTTCAACCCACACCACAAGAGGGTGGCGGAACCATCCCGCACCTTCCTGAAGCAGCGGTCCTTGAACCTTCGCCAGTTCCTGAAACACCACCCGAGCGTGATGTCACCGTCGAGCCGTCGGGCATTTCTGAGAGTGCTCCCAGGCGGGAGGTCCCGCCGCTTGAGCCCCCTCCCGCCGTTGCCGAATTCGAAGCACCGGTAAAAGACGAGACGCCTTCTCCCACCGTTCTCGAGAGCGGGCCGCCCTCCCCCCTCGAAGCGGTCGCGGAACCCCCTCAAGCAGCAGCAAGCCAGGTAAGTGTCATGGCACCGGCGGAGGCGATTCCCGCTCCCGCAGCTGTCGGTCCTTCGGCTATTCCCGCTCCTGCCGACCTGCAGCCTCCTTCCGTACCCGTCCCTCTGCCCCCCGAAGAAGGAGCCGAGGAGGAAGAGGAGGAAGGAGAGAAGGGCAAGGCCAAGAAGGGAAAAAAACGACGGCGCAAAAAGGTCCGCAAGGAGGAGCCGGCGCGAATTATCAGGCTCCCGGAAATCATCCCCGAAGAGGAGGCCGAAGAAGAACCCGAACCGCCTCCAATTGCCGTACGGCTGCAGGTGAAAGCCGAAGAGCCGGATGTCAAGGAAATCGCCCGGAAAAGGAAAGCCAAGCCGGAAGAGTTCGATCGTGAAGCCGCTGATCGGAAGCGCCGCGCGGTCGGTCGGAAGGAGGTGGTCGAGCGCGAGGACCTCTATTCCAAAAAGGAACTGGCGGCGCAGGCAGACCGCGGGCGGCTCCGCGAGCGCGATCGGTTCCCTGCCGCGAGGGACGTGGCCCGCGCGGAACCAGCCGCCCCGAAAGTCGGCAAGCGCCGGATCAAAATCGATGAAGCCATAACCGTCGCAAACCTGGCCAAACAGATGGGCGTGAAAGCGGCCGAGGTCTTGAAAAAGCTTCTCCTCCTGGGGCTCCCGGCCAACATCAACCAGGCAATGGACTTTGACACAGCGGGCCTCCTGGCGGCGGAATTCGATTTCGAGGTCGAAAGTGTGAGTTTCGAGGAGGAGGAAATCCTCCAGATTCAGGAAAACCGGCCTGAGGATATGGTTTTGCGGCCGCCGGTAGTGACCGTGATGGGCCACGTCGATCACGGCAAGACGTCACTGCTCGACGCAATCCGCGACAGCAAGGTCATCGAGGGGGAAGCGGGCGGGATCACGCAGCACATCGGCGCTTATTATGTCCGACTGGCCAATGGCGATGTGGTCTTCCTCGATACCCCCGGCCATGAAGCCTTCACCTCCATGCGGGCGCGTGGTGCCAAGGTGACCGATATCGTCATTCTGGTGGTGGCAGCGGATGACGGTGTAATGCAACAGACCATCGAGGCGATCAACCACGCCAAAGCCGCACAGGTCCCCATTATCGTCGCCATCAACAAGATCGACAAAGCCAATGCCAATGTTGACCGGGTGAAGCGGGAGCTTGCCGAACAAGGGCTGATCCCGGAAGAATGGGGGGGCGATACCGCGATGATCGGGATATCCGCCAAGCAGCGGTCGGGTATTGACGAACTCCTCGAACTGGTCCTGCTCCAGGCGGAGATCATGGAATTGAAGGCCAGCCCCAACAAGCCGGCTCGAGGCCGCGTGATTGAGGCCAAACTGGACAAGGGCCGTGGCCCCGTCGCCACCATCCTTATTCAGGAAGGGACTCTGCGGGCCGGCGACGTATATGTCTGCGGTGTCTACTCGGGGCGCGTGCGCAACATCTTTGGCGATGTCGGGCAAAAGCTTCAAGTGGCAGGCCCCTCCATGCCCGTGGAAGTGCTCGGGCTCTCCGGAGTGCCCAATGCGGGGGATGATTTCATCGTCATCACCGACGACAAACAGGCGAAAATGGTAGCCGAACACCGCTTGGTGAAGCTCCGCGAGAAGGAACTGTCCCGTACCACCAAGGTGAGCCTGGAAAACCTCTACGATCAGATCAAGGAAGGTGAAATCAAGGAGCTTCCCATCATCCTGAAAACCGATGTCCACGGTTCGCAGGAGGCAATCAGCGATTCCCTGCTGAAGCTGTCCACCTCGGAAGTGAAAATCAATCTGATCCACAATGCCACGGGCGCCATTACCGAAACGGACGTGATGCTCGCCTCGGCCTCAAAAGCCATCATCATCGGCTTCAATGTGCGCGCCGATGCCAAGGTTCAGGAACTGGCCGAACAGGAGCGGGTGGACCTGCGCTACTATGACGTCATCTACCAGCTGCTGAACGATATCAAGGACGCCATGGTCGGCATGCTCGAACCCGTCTACCAGGAGAATGTGCTCGGTCGAGCCGAGGTCCGCCAGACCTTTCATGTCCCCAAAGTCGGCACCATTGCCGGCTGCTATGTTCTCGACGGACGTGTGGAAAGAGGGGCGCGGGCGCGCGTCCTGCGGGATCAAGTGGTACTCTACGACGGTAAAATCGGTTCTCTGCGACGCATTAAAGACGATGTCAAAGAAGTCAAAGCGGGCTTTGAGTGCGGCATTGCCATTGAGAACTTCAACGACATCAAGATCAACGACCTGCTTGAGGTCTATGAACTGAAAGAAATCAAGCCCGTGCTGGAAATCGAAGGGTAATGAAAAAATGGTGAGGGGTCAGGCGTGAGGAGTAGGGCGTGGAGGATTATGTGTTGACCGGGGTGGCACCGGGACCCACCACCCAACGACCAAGAGCTGAGAGCTAAGAGCCAACCATGACCGTGGGGATCGCACGCATCCAATTCAGGCTTCATGGCAACCAGTCGCTCAAAGAGAAGCGCCGGGTGGTCAAGAGTCTTGTGGAAAAGAGCCGCCATCGCTTCAATGCTGCGATCGCGGAAGTCGAGGATCAGGACCTGCACCAGCGGGCCACCTTGGGAGCGGCCGTGGTCGGGAACGACGGCCGACTGCTGAACGCCGTTCTCGATCACCTCATCGAGTACATGGATTCTCTCAATCTGGCCGACCTGGTGGCTCATGAAATCGAATTGATCCCTCTCGGCAGCCAGGGAATGAATTGATGATCAGCCCCTGCAAGAGATCCGATCGCATTGCCGACTTGATCCAGAAGGAACTTGCCGATCTGCTGCTGCGGCGAGTCAAGGACCCGCGCGTCGCGGGGGTAACCATCACCGGGGTTAAGGTATCGGGAGACCTCCAGCACGCCAGAGTGTTCTACTGCGTTATGGGGTCACTGGCAGCTTCCGACAGGGACAATGCCGCGGCGGGGCTTGATAAGGCGAGCGGATTTCTTCGCCGGGAACTGGCTGGGCGCCTCCATATGAGGTTCGTGCCGCAGCTTTCATTCCATTACGATGCATCCTTCGATTATGGAGACAAGATCGAACGTTTGCTGAAAGACTTGCACCAGGATGAGCAACCCGACGACTGACATGATTCAGGAAATAGCCCACGCGATCCAGTTCAACCAGCGCTTTCTGGTTGCTACCCACATTCGGCCGGATGGCGACGCTGTCGGTTCCGTCCTGGCCATGACGAAGATGTTGCGCCAACTGGGCAAACAGGCCGATGCCTACTGCAACGACCCGGTACCCATGGCCTACCGCTTCCTCCCCCTGGTGGAAACGATTCGCGATCGGGTTTCCCAGCCGTCCCGATACGAAGTGGCCATCCTCGTGGATTGCGGCGATTTTGGGCGCGTCGGAACGGCGCTCGCGGATGCCATCACTCAGGTTCCTTTCCTGATCGGCATCGATCATCATGTCAGCCATGAGGGCTTTGGCAATATCTTCTGGAACGACGCCGGAGCGAGCAGCACCTGTGAAATGCTCTACGACCTGAGTCACAGGCTCTCCCTTGGCATTGATGGTGACCTGGCCACGACCCTCTATACTGGCATTCTCGCCGATTCGGGAGCTTTTCGCTTTTCCAACACCAATCAGCGGGTACTCGAGATCGCCGCTCGCCTGGTGGCGGCTGGCGCCCACCCTGCATTCATTGCGGAGCAGGTCTATGACTCGACCTCGGTACAGAGTCTGCGTCTGCTGGCCAGGATTCTTGCGACGCTTTCCTTTTATGGAGAGGACCGGCTGGCAACCGCCGAGATCAGTCAGGAAATGTTCTCCGAGACGGGATCGAGCCCTTCCGACGCGGAGGGTTTCATCAATTTCCTGCGTTCCGTCAGAACGGTGGCGATGGCCATCCTGTTCCGCGAAGGAACCGATGGCAAGATCCACGTCAGCCTGCGTTCCAAAGGCACTACCGATGTGGCCGCCTTCGCCCGGAGACGGGGTGGGGGGGGGCATCGCCATGCGGCCGCTTTTGAAACCGAAGGGACTCTGGCGGCGGTCCGGTCCCGTTGTACCAGCGAGGCACTGAGCTATCTCGCGGATTCGGGGGAGAAGAGCTGATGCTGCACTGCACGCCTCCGTCTTCGGACCGCAGCCTGTGTCCCGCCGCCGCCCCGCTTTCGGCCGTGAGCGGCATCCTGGTCTTGGATAAACCGGAGAACTGCACCTCTTTCAGCGTTGTTAAGGAAGTTCAAAAATTGTTGGGCCTCAACCGGGTCGGTCACTGCGGGACGTTGGATCCGTTCGCCACGGGCGTGCTGGTACTCTGCCTGAATCGCGCTACCCGTATCGCCGATCAATTGCTCGAACAGGACAAGAGGTACCGGTTCACCATCCGGTTCGGATTCGAGTCGGACACCCTGGATCGGACGGGCACCATCGCAGCGGTCTACGATGGCCCTCCCCCTTCCGAAGCGGTTCTGGAGGAGTGTCTTGCCTGCTTTCGCGGCACCCATGAACAGCAGGTTCCCCGGTACGCAGCTGTCAGAGTGGGGGGCCAGCGACTCTACGCATGGAGCCGCAAGGGGATCGCTATCCCCCGGCCCCGGCGCAAGGTGACCATCCACAGCCTTGGACTGCTGGCATATCGCTGGCCGGAGGCCATCCTGGAAGTCCACTGTTCCAAGGGCACCTACATTCGGCAATTGGCAGCCGATATTGGGAAGACCCTCCAATGCGGCGCCTACGTGAATCAACTGCGGCGCCTGGCCAGCGGTCCTTTTGTGATCGCTCAGGCCGTCTCGCTCGAAGGGCTGCGCGAGGCTCGGGAAAAGGCCTGCTGGCAGGAGCGAGTCGTCAGCATGAACCAGGCCCTGGGCCATTTGCCGTTGATCCGCATCGATGCTCCGGAAAGAGTCAAGCGGCTACAGGATGGGCAAGTGGACCCAGGGTTGGAGAGTGAGCTCCAACAGCGCTTTGCCGGGCAAACCAACCCCGTTCGCCTGGCGGCCGGCAACAATGAACTCGTGGCCCTGTGGTGGCCCCGTGAGAATGGTCAAAAACAGCGCCATTTGCGCGTCTTTGGAGCGGACACCAGAGATCACACGCTATTGTCATAAAACAAAGGAGGATGAACCGTGGTAATGACCCCTGACAGGAAAAAGAGCATCATCGACAACTTCAAAGTCCATCCCTCGGACACGGGCTCTCCCGAGGTGCAGATTGCGCTCCTGAGCGAGCGGATTACCTATCTTACGGAACATTTTAAGACCCATCAGAAAGACCATCACTCGCGTCGTGGGCTTTTGAAACTGGTGGGACAGCGCCGCCAGCTCTTGAACTACCTCAAAAAGAAGAGTATTGACCGGTACAACACGGTCGTCGAGCGCCTGGGGCTGCGCCGTTAATCGTTCCTTTTTCTCTGTTGGACCACCATCTCTGAGGGTTCGACAGACACACCGGAGGTGTATGGAATTGCCTATGAAACACACAGTAGAAGTAGCAGTGGGTGGACGCCTGATGACCCTCGAATGCGGCCATATGGCGCAGCAGGCCAGTGGGTCAGTGATGATGCGCTACGGTGACACCATGGTGCTGGTCGCCGCCACCAAAGAGGATCGGGGGCGGGAGGGCATCGATTTTCTCCCCCTGATGGTGGATTATCATGAGATGAGCTATGCGGCAGGGCGTATTCCGGGGGGCTTTTTCCGCCGGGAAATCGGTCGTCCCAGCGAAAAGGAGACCCTCACTTCGCGCCTCATCGACCGTCCCATCCGCCCGCTCTTTCCCAAGGGATACGCCCTGGAAACGCAAGTCATCGCCACGGTGCTTTCCGTGGATACCGAGAACGAACCCGACGTGATTGCCATGACGGGCGCTTCGGCAGCGCTCCACATTTCGCCCATCCCCTTCCAGGGCCCTATCGCGGCAGTCCGGGTAGGGCGCATTAACGGTGACTTCATTATCAATCCCAGCCTGAAGCAGTTGGAAGAGAGCGATATGAATGTGGTCGTGGCAGGCAGCCGCGACGCCGTGGTGATGGTGGAAGGCGGCGCCCGCTTCGTTTCAGAAGAGGACTTGGTGGAAGCCATCGATACCGCTCATCGCGCCATCCTGCCCATTCTCGATGCGCAGGATGAACTGCGGCGACTGATCGGGACGATCAAGGAAGCCCCGCCGGAAGTCGTCAAGGATCCGCTGCTGATCGCCGCCGTGAAGAAAACCGCAGCCGACGAAATGCGCCAGGTGGCAGCCACGCCCGAAAAGCTGCGGCGCCGTGATCTGAAGAAAGCACTCAAGCTGCGAGTGATCGAGGAGCTTTCCAGCGAGTTTCCGGAACGCGGCAAGGAAATCGAAGGAGCGCTCGAGGATCTCGAAAAGGAAACGGTCCGCGGCATGATGGTCATGGAGCAGCGCCGCATCGACGGCCGCCGCTTTGATGAGATTCGTCCCATCACCATCGAGGTGGGGATTCTGCCTCGCACCCATGGGTCGGCAATGTTTCGCCGGGGAGAGACCCAGGTGCTCGCCGTCGTTACCCTCGGCTCCTCCTCCGATGAACAGAAAATCGAGGCGCTCGGCGGTGAAACCTTCAAGTCGTTCATGCTTCACTATAATTTCCCTCCCTACTCGGTGGGTGAAGTGCGTCCCCCCCGAGGTCCCTCCCGCCGGGATATCGGACATGGAGCGCTGGCCGAACGTTCGGTCAAGACGGTGCTGCCTCGGGACGGTGAATTCCCTTACACCATCCGGGTCGTGTCGGAGGTACTGGAATCCAATGGGTCTAGCTCCATGGCCACCGTCTGCGGTGCCACCCTGGCACTCATGGACGCCGGCGTGCCCCTGACCGATGCCGTGGCGGGAGTGGCCATGGGTCTGATCAAAGAGGGAGACCAGGTTGTGATCCTCTCGGATATCCTGGGAGATGAGGATCATCTGGGAGATATGGACTTCAAGGTCACCGGAAGCGAAAAAGGGATCACCGCCCTTCAGATGGATATCAAGATCGCGGGAATCGATCGGGAAATCATGCGCAAGGCCCTGGAACAGGCCCGGCTTGGTCGCATTTTCATCCTCGGCAAGATGAAGGAAGTCCTCGCCGCGCCGCGCGCCGCACTTTCCCCCTATGCTCCACGAGTTGTCAGCCTGCAGATCAATCCCGACAAGATTCGCGATGTGATTGGACCGGGGGGCAAGGTGATTCGTGCCATCGTCGCTGAGACCGGGGCCAAGATCGATATCGACGACACCGGCCGGGTGGTGGTCATGAGCCCGGATCAGGAAGCGTGCGACAAAGCGATCCTCAAGATCAAGAGTATCACCCAGGAACCGGAAGTCGGCCAGCTCTATATGGCACGGGTAGTGAGGGTCACCGATTTCGGGGCCTTCGCGGAAATCCTGCCCAATGTTGACGGGTTGATTCATATCTCCCAGCTGGATCACAAACGGGTGCGCAAAGTCACCGACGTGGTCAACGAAGGCGACGAAGTGCTCGTTAAGGTCATCGAGATCGACAAGGACGGACGCATTCGCTTGAGCCGCAAGGCGGCCATGGAAAAGCCGGAAGGCGGCAGAGAATAGAAAGAGAGCCCACGTTGTATCAGAAGACCGTCCTCAGCAACGGCATCCGTGTTCTGACTGAGCGGATTCCACACTTTCATTCCGTGTCAACGGGCATCTGGGTGAATGTGGGGTCACGGGATGAAGAACCGGAAGAACGCGGGATCACCCACTTCATTGAGCACATGCTGTTCAAGGGTACGCAGCAGCGGAGCGCTCAGGATATTGCCCGCGAACTCGATGCTGTCGGCGGTTTCGCCAACGCGTTCACCTCCAAGGAAAATGTCTGCTTCCATGCCAAAGTCCTGTACCCCCATCTGCCGCTGGTGGTCGATGTCCTCACCGATATCTTCCTCAACTCGGTCTTTGCCCCCGAGGAAATTGCCCGCGAGCAGCAGGTCATTGTGCAGGAAATCAGAATGATCGAGGATATCCCGGATGAATACGTGCACATCCTCTTCCAGGAAATGTTCTGGCAGAACAATCCTCTGGGAGTTCCCATCTACGGGACGGCCGAAGCCGTGGAGGGCATCTCGCGAGAACGTATCTTTCGTTATCTCTCTCGCATGTTCCACCCGGACCGAATCGTCGTGGCTGCTGCCGGCAATCTCAATCATCACCATTTTCTCGAGCTGGTGGCACCCACTCTCGAAACCCTGAACCATCCGGAAAACTCGCTCAAGCGGGCAACTCCCGTGGATCACTACCAGCTGCAGGTTATCCCCAAGGAACTTGAACAGGTTCATGTCTGTATGGGCATGCACGGTCCTGCCCAGACGGACGATAATCGCTTCCGCTGTCATCTGCTCAATGTGATTCTCGGCAGCAGCATGAGCAGTCGCCTGTTCCAGGAAATCCGGGAAAAACGCGGCCTGGCTTATCAGATCTACTCATTCGTCAACAGCCATGAGGATACCGGCTTGTTTGGGATTTACGCCGGAGTTGCGGCCGGAGATGTCGAGCAAACCCTGGAAGTCATCCGGGAAGAACTTGCCAGGCTGGCCCGCGAACCCATCTCGGAAGCGGAGATCCGGGGGGCCAAGGAGTACCTCAAGGGCAGCATGTATCTCAATGCCGAAAGCACCGATTCGCGGATGAACCGCCTTGCCAAGAACGAGTTTCTGTTCGGGCGTTATATTCCATTCGAGGAAGTCGAACAGAAGATCGACCAAGTCAGCGCCCGTGAGGTGCAGCAGTGGTTTGAGGAAGTGTACCAGCCTTCGCAGGTCGCTCTCATGCTTTTTGGTCCGGTGCCGGTGGATTGGCGCAGTACGGCCCGGGCATGAGGCCTCTCGGCAGGCCGCAAGGCTTTTGAGCCGCTGGTTAGAACCAGTTTACCATTCCCCATCGGGTAAAGGCTGACGGGGGATAGTGGGTGAGTGACAGCTGATGGCGCTCCTCTTTCAAGTTCTGGCCAGCGGTTCTAAGGGAAATGCAATCCTGGTCAGTTCGCCTAAGACCAGAATCCTGGTGGATGCAGGCTTGAGCGCCAAAGAGCTGAACGCGCGGCTCCAGCAGACGGGCACCGCTGCGAACCAGCTCGATGCCATTGTCATCAGCCACGAACACACCGACCACGTGCGCGGGCTGGGAACCTTGAGCCGAAGATTCGACCTGCCCGTCTATCTCACTCAAGGGACTCTCGATAATCTGCCCCTGGAAATCGGGCCTCTGCCCATGGTGAGACTGTTCCAGCCGGGAGTGCCTTTTGCTCTGGGCGATCTCGAGCTCAAGCCCTTTTCCATTTCCCATGATGCCAAGGACCCCACCGGGTTCGTCGTGGCCGACAAGGCCCACCGACTGGGAATCTGTACCGATCTGGGGGTGGCCACGCAGTTGGTAAAAACGCGGCTTCAGGGATGTCACGGCCTGATCCTGGAGGCCAACCACGATTCAGAGCTGCTGTTCCGCGGCCCCTATCCCCTGCCTCTCAAGCAGCGTATCCGCAGCCGTCATGGGCACCTCTCCAACACGGAATCGTGCCAGTTGCTGCAGAGCCTCCATCACAGCGACCTGCAGATCGTCCTGTTCGCCCACCTGAGCGAAGTCAACAATCACCCCGACCTGGTGCGCAGGAGCTCGCAGGAACTGCTGAACGATCCCTGCTGGGAAGGCATTGCCATGGAAGTGGGAAGACAGCATGAAGTGTCCAAACCATATACCCTGCGTTGAAGAAGGACTGATGTTATGACATCCTTGTCCAAATGCCTGTTGTTTCCCATTGACGGGACCGAAGAAGCCCTGAGGCCGATCGAATTCCTGCAACGGCTCTACCCCAATCGAGATCGCATCGGCTTGGTTCTCTGTTACTTTGCCCAGGCCCTGCCGCCGGCCTTTCGCGAACAATGCAGTTCCCAGGAACAGCTGAAAAAGAAACAGGAACTCCTGAAGTCTCGCGAACAGGCAATCAGAAGCGCTTTCGATGGGGCGAAGAAAGTCCTTGTGGCAAAAGGCTTTCAAAGCGATTTGATCCACGAACACGTTCTCGAGAAGCAGGCGAGCAAAGCCAAAGACGCCTGTCTTCTGGCCGATTGGAAAAAGGCTGATGCGGTGTTGATCCGGAAACGGGTTACCACTACCCTGGCGGGGCTGTTCGAGGATGATCCCACCGATGCTCTGCTCCGCCATTGTCTCACAAGTCCACTCTGGCTTGTCGAGGGCACGACCGACGTCTCCCAGGCGGCCATCTGCATTACCAATGAAGAAGCATCGCTGCGCGCCGCCGATCACGCGGCCTTCATGTTGACTGGGACCCACACCACGGTGACCCTTCTTCATGCTGCCCGCAACATCTCCCAGCCGCTGCGCAGCGACGCCGCAGCGGTCAGCAGCGAGCTTGAAAGATGGTTTGCAACCTCCGAAGGACGACCCGTGAAACCCTTCCTCAAGGAGTCTTATGAGCATCTAAAGCGGGAAGGAATCCTGGATGGGAGCATCCGCTCCGCCATCATCCCCAGCCAGAGGAAAGCCGCGTTCGAGATTCTTGATTACTGCCGGCGGCAAGGCATCGGCATCCTTGTCCTCGGTCACACCCCGCCCACTGGCATCACAGGCTTCCTCAAAGGCTCGGTAACCAAGAAAGCCATTGCCGAACTCAGGAACATGACGCTTTGGATCAACCAATAGGGGGCTGTTACGGATTCAGGGGCACCATGGACAGGCGCGGTGGAGAAAAACAGACGCAACCGGCGGGATCGGGTGAGAGCATGGCTTCGCTGGTTGGCAGTCAGGAAGCCTGCTCTCACAAACCAGCCGCACCTACTTCCGTTTGGTACTTCTCTTGGAAGCTTTGAGAGGATTGATCTTGGCTTGCTGTTGGCTCTGATCCCACTTGGAATGGGTCGCAAAATTGCAGTGACCGGTTCTCCACTTGCTGAAAGGATTTGGATAACTGCTGCAGAACTTCCCAGAGGGCAACTCCATCACCTTGTGGCACCCTTCACACTGCTCTACCACCGGCTGACAGGTACCGCCGCTGTAGCCACACCCAGCTTTCGTCATGAAGGCGCAGTCCGCTCCCGCCTTCAAGGTTGTACAAATCATGACAACCACCTCCGGTTCTGATAAGATAAGGCGCTCTTCGGGCGGAGAGCGCAGCGCATATTAACCGGGATTTTCCAGCTGTCAAGGCTTTATTGAAGAGAGAGTGGGACGAGTGGCCAAAAAACTGGGGGAACTGTTACTCCAGGAAGGCTTGATCGAAGCCGAGCAACTCACCCGTGCCCTGGAAGAACAACAGCATGGTGGGGAACGGGTCGGGACCGTTTTGATCAAGCTGGGATTCATCAGCGATGACGTGCTGGTGGAATTTCTCGCCCGGCAGTTCCATGTGCCATCCGTCAACCCGTCACGATTGACGATTCCCAAGGAGATCATCAGCCTCATCCCCCCTGAGATCGCCCAGAAATACCAGGCAGTCCCCTTCGGATTGATGGGTCAGACCCTCAATGTCGCCATGGCAGACCCCGGCAATCTGTTTATCATTGACGATATTCGTTTTCTGACGAGGAAGAATATCCAGGTTCATGTTGCTTCCGAGGCCATCATCAAGCGAGTCCTCGGCCGTTACCAGACGGGCGATGAAAACATCGATGAAGTGCTCACCCGCCTGCGAGACGATGCGGAAGTGGATCTGGTCGACTCCTCTCAGGAGATGGACATCTCGTTTCTGGAGGATGCTGCCGAGCAGGCGCCGGTGGTAAAGCTGGTCAATCACATCCTCCTGGATGCTATTCGAAAGCAGGCGAGCGATATTCATGTGGAACCGTATGAACGGTCGCTGAGAGTGCGTTATCGGCTCGATGGGGTGCTCTACGAGATGATGCGGCCGCCGCTGCAACTCAAGAACGCCATGGTATCCCGCCTCAAGATCATGAGCCGGCTGGATATTGCTGAACGCCGACTGCCTCAGGATGGACGCATCAAGCTCAAGGCACGAGGACGGGAGATGGAATTCCGGGTATCCGTGATGCCCACTCTCTTTGGCGAGAAGGTGGTGCTCCGGCTGTTGGACAAAAGCGGCCTGCAGCTTGACATGACCAAGCTTGGATTTGAGGAAAGCCAGTTCCGGGCATTCCGTGAGGCCATCGACCAGCCCTACGGCATGATCCTGGTGACAGGACCTACCGGGAGCGGCAAAACGACAACTCTCTACAGCGCTCTCTCGGAGCTCAACCGGCTCAGCCACAATATTCTGACTGCGGAAGACCCGGTTGAATACAGTCTCTCCGGCATCAACCAGGTCCATATCCATGATGCCATTGGCCTCAACTTTGCTGCCGCCCTGCGATCGTTCCTGCGGCAGGATCCCGACATCATCATGGTGGGGGAAATCAGGGATTTTGAAACAGCAGAAGTGGCTATCAAGGCTGCCCTGACGGGCCATCTCGTACTCAGCACGGTCCACACCAATGATGCCGCGAGCACGATCGTGAGGCTGCTGAACATGGGCGTCGAGTCCTTCCTGGTTTCTTCGGCGGTCAATCTGGTGCTGGCCCAAAGACTCGTGCGGCGAATCTGCCCTGAATGCCGCACGGTGGAAGAAGTGCCACGGGCGGCGCTGCTTGACCTCGGGGTACCTGAACCGGAAGTGGACTCCTTTGTCTGCTACCAGGGCAAAGGTTGCGCGGAATGCAGTGGCACCGGCTATCGCGGCCGGATCGCTCTTTACGAGGTCATGGTGATGCATGAGAAGCTCCGGGAAATGGTCCTGATTGGCGCTTCCGCGCCGGAGATTAAACGCGAGGCCATGGAACTCGGCATGTTGACCCTCCGCCAAAGCGGCATCCGGAAGTTGCAGGAAGGCATTACCTCGCTCAGCGAAGTCCTGCGCTGTTCAGCCAAAGATTAACGGTGAGGACTCTTCATGCCAGTCTATATCTGGAAGGGGAAGGATCGGCAGGGGAAACGGCAGAGCGGCGAGGTGGAAGCGGACAATCCCACCATTGCGCGTCAGTTCGTGGTCCGGAAGGGCATCACCATCTCGAGCTTCAAGGCCAAGCCCAAAGATCTGCTCGAATATCTTCCATTCCTCAAGACCAGAGTCACCGAAAGAGAACTGGTGGTTTTTGTCCGGCAGTTTTCCACCCTCATCAATGCTGGCCTGCCACTGGTCCAAAGCCTTGAAATACTGCGAGATCAGCAGGACAACAAGACCTTCAAGGGTATCCTCAAGGACGTCAAACGGGACGTGGAAGGAGGAGCCACGTTCTCCGATGCCATTAAGAAACATCCGAAGGCCTTTGACCATCTCTTCGTCCACATGGTTGCGGCAGGGGAAACGGGCGGCATTCTCGATATTATCCTCAACCGCCTCGCCAGCTACATTGAAAAGCTCGCGAAGCTGAAAAAGAAGGTCAAAGGCGCCCTCACGTATCCGGGAATCGTCGTGACCATCGCCGTGGCCGTGATCGCTGTCATCCTCATCTATGTAATCCCTGTCTTTACCGGGCTGTTCAAGGATGCCGGGGTGAAACTCCCGAACTTGACGCTATTCGTCATCAGCCTCAGTGACTTCATGAAGCGTTATTTCTTCTGGATGATCGTCTCGCTCATTCTGCTGGTTTTCCTCATTCGTCGAATCCGCAAGAATCCCAGGGGAAGACTCATTATGGACCGCATGGTCCTCAGGGCTCCCGTGTTCGGAATGCTCATTCGTAAGGTCGCTGTCGCTCGTTTCAGTCGCACCCTCGGAACCTTGCTCAGCAGCGGGGTGCCCATTCTGGATGCAATGAATATTGTGGCCAACACGGCCGGGAACGCGGTGATCGAAGAAGCCATCCGCGCGTCTCGGAGCGCAATCGCTGAAGGCCGGCCGGTCGCTGATCCGCTCGAGGATACCAAGGCCTTTCCTCCCATGGTGACGAGGATGATTGCTGTCGGCGAAGCGACCGGAGCCCTCGACAGCATGCTCGAAAAGATCGCCGACTTCTACGATGACGAAGTGGACACCACCGTAGAAGCGTTGACCTCGCTTCTGGAACCGCTCCTGATGATCTTTTTGGGAGTCACCATTGGCGGCATCCTGGTGGCAATGTATATGCCAATCTTCCAGTTAGCCGATGTCGTGTCGCGGTCAGGATGAAACATGCCCCACGGAGCGGAGGAGCATCACGGTGGGAGGGGAGGACGCACCCGGTGAACGCAGATGAGACCGATGGCAGGGGCCCCGAAAACAATGGCGAAGTCTTATCCAGTGAGGCTTCGCTGAAGCGCCGGCTCCAGGGCGTACTGCTGTTTCGACTGCTTCTTGCGGTATTCTTCTTGACGCTCACTCTCATCGTTCAGAGCCAGCGTGCCGAAGACCTTCTGTCAGGTCAACTGAGGCCTCTTTACACGTTCTCCGTCATCCTGTTTGCCTTCACCATTATTGCCGCGGTCAGCCTGAATCGGGTCAGACGGTTCAGACGCTTTGCCTATCTGCAGGTGTTTTTCGATGTGGGGGCGGTTACCTGCTTGATTTACCTCTCAGGCGGGGTCGAAAGCATCTACTCCTTCCTCTACATGCCCGCCATTGTCAGTGGGGCCCTGCTTCTGTATCGACGAGGCAGTTTGGTGGCGGCCTCGGCCTGCGCGCTTTCCTACGGACTGCTGCTCGATCTCCAGTACTTTGGTTGGGTGGCTCCGCTTCGCCTGATGGGGATAACCACCGAAATTCACGATACCGGGGCGTACTTCCACAGCCTGCTGATGAATATCGCCGGTTTCTATCTCACCGCCTACCTGGCTGGGTACCTGGCAGAAGCCTGGCTGCGGTCAACCCAGCAGGTTCGTGAGCAGAAAAGGGATCTGAAGCACCTTGAAATGCTCCATCGGAACATCATCCAGAGTCTGAGCAGCGGATTGCTCATGATCAGTCCCAAGGGGGAAGTACTTTTTGCCAACGATGCGGCTCAAAAGATCCTGGCTCTCCCTGTGCAAGAGATCTCCGGCCAGCCCATCGACCAGCTTTTTTCCGCCTTGAAGATCGACGATTGGCCCCGCGCCAGCGTTCAACCCCGGCAGAACGACGCGGAAGCGCCGGTTCGCAAGGAATTCCGCTACGACCGGCCTACCGGTGAGACGCTGTGTCTGGGGTACAGTGTTTCCTTGATGAACCAGGAGCACGGCGAAGCATGGGGATGGGTGTTTATCTTCCAGGATCTGACCCATCTACGAGCCATGGAAGAGCACCTGCAGCGTACCGAACGGATGGCGCAGGCCGGGAAAATGGCGGCCGAGATCGCCCATGAAATCAGAAACCCCCTGGCCGCGATCAGCGGCGCTGCCCAGATGCTCCAGCACGAACTGGCCCAGGAGCCTTTCCAGGTCAGACTGATGACGATCATTGGCCGTGAGGTTCGGCGGATAGACGATCTCATCAGCGATTTTCTCTGGATGGCCAAGGGTTCCCAGAAATCGGCCAGGATTGAAACGGTGAGCCTGGTGGCGATCGTCGACGAGGTTCTGGCCGAGCTTCGAGCCAGAGAGATGATGAGCGATGGCCACCGGGTGGAGAGAGTCTTTGAGGTGACCCCGACCTTCCAGGTGGACCCGCTCCACCTGCGGCAGGTCCTCTGGCAAATCATGGCCAATGGCCTGGAGGCCATGCCCCAGGGAGGTCTGCTCACCATTCGGGTGACAGGATCGAATACCGGTGACAACCTTCCCGGCGCTACCCTCATTGAGATCAGCGATACCGGCTGCGGCATTGCCGAAGAGAACCGGCCCCGCATCTTCGAACCCTTTTTCACCAGCAAGAACACCGGCACGGGCCTGGGGCTGAGTATTGTTTATCAGTTGATGGAGAACCTCGGCGGGCACCTCGAGATCAACAGCGATGGCCAATCCGGGACAGTCGTATCACTTTTTTTCCCATTCCCCTCCGCTTTTTCTCTTGCCAACCAACCGAGCAATGATTAAAAGCACTCATCGTAAGTGAGTGCTAATATTCTGGTCCAATTTCCGGAATATCGGATGCTTGGTTTTGTCCGAATGTCCCCATTTTAACAGAGGAAAGGAGTCGCAGCGATGAAGCTCAAACCGCTCAATGACCGGGTAGTGGTGAGACGTGTTGAAGAAGAAGAAAAGACGGCCGGAGGGATTATCATTCCGGATACCGCCAAGGAGAAGCCGGTTCAGGGTGAAGTCATTTCGGTGGGCGGCGGGAAGCTCATGGACGACGGGAGCCGTCGGCCGCTGGATGTGAAAGCGGGTGACCGGGTGCTTTTCAGCAAGTACGCCGGCACGGATATCAAGGTTGAGGGTGAAGAGCTCCTGATCATGCGCGAGGATGATATCCTTGCCATCATCGAGTAACCGTGAATTCGCCACAAGCTAATGGAAAGTTGCCAATCAAAGGGAGGAATGCCTCATGGCGGCAAAGCAATTGGTTTATGATGTGAAAGCCCGGGAAGCATTGCTGAAGGGCGTCAATACTCTGGCAGATGCAGTGAAGGTAACGCTGGGTCCTAAGGGACGCAACGTAGTGATCGAGAAGTCCTTTGGCGGTCCCACGGTTACCAAGGATGGTGTAACGGTTGCCAAGGAAATCGAGCTCGAAGACAAATTCGAAAACATGGGCGCCCAGATGGTCAAGGAAGTTGCCAGCAAGACCAGTGATGTGGCAGGAGACGGGACCACCACGGCAACGATCCTGGCGCAGTCGATTTATTACGAAGGCTCGAAGCTGGTGGCAGCCGGCGCCAATCCCATGGCCCTCAAGCGCGGTATCGAGAAAACCGTTCAGGTTGTGGTCGATGAATTGAAGAAGATCAGTAAACCGACCAAGGACCAGAAGGAAATTGCTCAGGTCGGCACCATCTCTGCCAACAACGATCCGACCATCGGCAATATCATTGCAGAGGCCATGAACAAGGTTGGAAAGGAAGGGGTCATCACCGTCGAGGAAGCCAAGGCGATGGAGACGACGCTCGAAGTGGTTGAAGGGATGCAGTTTGACCGCGGCTACATTTCTCCTTATTTCGTTACCGACCCTGAGAAGATGGAAGTGGTCCTGAACGAACCGTTGATCCTTATCAACGAGAAAAAGATCAGCAACATGAAGGACCTGCTCCCGGTCCTCGAGCAGATTGCCAAAATGGGCAGACCGCTCCTCATCATTGCTGAAGATGTGGAAGGGGAAGCGCTTGCCACGCTGGTGGTCAACAAACTGCGGGGCACGCTCCAGGTTTGTGCGGTCAAGGCGCCTGGGTTTGGTGACCGCCGCAAGGCCATGCTCGACGACATTGCCATTCTGACGGGCGGCCAGGTGATCAGTGAAGAAAAGGGCATCAAGCTCGAAAGTGTCACCCTGAACGACCTGGGTCGAGCCAAAACCATTCGCATTGACAAGGACAACTCTACCATCGTGGATGGCGCCGGGGATCGGAAGGCCCTTGAAGGCCGGGTGCGGCAGATCCGGACCCAAATCGAGGAAACCACCAGTGACTACGATCGTGAAAAGCTCCAGGAACGGCTCGCCAAGCTGATCGGAGGGGTAGCGGTGATCAGTGTTGGGGCTGCTACCGAAACGGAAATGAAAGAGAAAAAGGCTCGGGTGGAAGATGCCTTGAACGCAACGCGTGCGGCCGTGGAAGAGGGAATCATTCCTGGTGGCGGCGTAGCGTACCTGCGGTGTCTGCCCAGTCTGGAGAAACTCAGCCTGGAAGGCGACGAGAAGCTGGGCCTGAACATTGTGAAACGCGCCCTTGAAGAACCTGCGCGCCAGATCGCCTTTAATTCTGGTGAAGAAGGTTCTGTGGTCGTGCAGAAACTCAAAGGCGGCGAAGGCGCGTTTGGCTTCAACGCTGAAACAGGCGATTTCGTCGATCTCTACGATGTCGGCGTCATCGATCCGACCAAAGTCGCCCGGTCGGCTCTCCAAAATGCGGCCAGTGTCTCGGCCCTGATGCTCACCACCGAATGCATGGTTTCCGAAATTCCAAAGGAAAAAGAACCGGCCATGCCCGGTGGGATGCCCCCCGGCGGGATGTACTAAGAGGTGAAGAACCTAATCCGGCATCGCTGCTCGGTGGGGCGATGACGGGCGCTACGCTATGAGACAGGCAACATGTGAGCCTCCTTTCCAGGCCATGGGCTGGGAAGGAGGCTCTTTCTTTTTTGATCTATTGCGGCGTGCAGCGACCTGGCCTGACTGTCAGGTGGAGGCAAAAGTCTGTTTGGGGCGGTCGAGGGTATCAGGGTCGACCGAGAGAGTACCCGGCGCTTCTGGACCAGCAATCGCACTTGACTTTGAGTTGTCGGTTGACCCATAGTGAACAAGCATTGCCTCCCTATTTCCTCCCTTTGAGGGAGTGCG
>Ga0255341_1000578_pt1 | contig 60908 bp, 40 predicted proteins | sample wastewater_treat_8_FD_192418 | JGI IMG/M metagenome (GOLD analysis project Ga0255341, IMG submission 192418) | Wastewater microbial communities from Lulu Island WWTP, Vancouver, Canada - plant12 | ecosystem: Engineered > WWTP > Wastewater > Unclassified | place: Canada: Vancouver, British... | reverse complement strand
CTATATAATCTGGAGAGCCCGAGTTCGGAGATCTCCAAAACTTTGGAATTCTTTCAAACGAATCACAAAAGTTTGGAGGAATTGACGGTAATGAAATACTATCATATTCCTCCATTGAAGGATCAACCACAAGATTGATCTGTGCTTTTGAATTAAGCAAAGAGAATGAAATAATAATATAGAAAATCACTCTTTTCATAAAAAGAAAAAATGCAGTATAATATTTATAAATTCCCCTGCAATATAAGAAAATATTTATCTTACCAGCGTCACATTCCCCCTTTTTACCACCGTCTCTCCATTCAATAAAACCGCCTCTACATAATACGTGTAAACCGCCTGTGGTACAGGTTCACCGCGATAAGTGCCATCCCAGCCGCACTCGTTACTTGCCGCACTGAGTGGAGTCGAAGTGCGACAAGAAAAAACTTCTTCGCCCCAGCGGTTGTAAATGACAAATGTTTTTATTTCGCTTATTCCTTCGCCGCGCACGCAGAAAATATCGTTATTGCCATCACTGTTGGGACTGAAGATATTCGGGATGTAGAGCGGGCTTTCGCAATCGCTCACATATACAATAACGGTATCACTTGTTTCATCGAATTTGAAATCTTTTTGCTGCAACACGTAAAACGTAGTGCTGTCGGGCGAAACGGTGATTTGTGCGGTTGTATCAATCAGATTTCCCTGCGCATCGTACCACCAATACAAATACTGAGAGCGCCATTGAGAGCCAAGTGTAGCACTTTCTCCTTTACACAGCAGTTGGTCGCCGCCTGCATCGGCTGCATACACCGGCGCATCTGCAGGGTAGATGGCGACGTCGTCGAGATATATATAGCAAACATCATAGCATGGATTTGGATGCAATGAATCGTAATCTGCACAACCAATTCTGAATGTGTCTAATTGATCATAGGGTAAAAAGGTTCCAAATGAAAAATATTTTTCTCCTCCTTGTGCTGTAAACAAGATTTTGAAATTTTGCCACCCCACCCGTTCTGTTATATAAACTCCCGTTTTAATTTGTGGAGTAAAATAATTTAGCAAATAAGCGTTTTCATGAAGTTCGATATTTGATAAATAAACTGAATAATTTGAATAAGTGTAATTAGACTCCTCACCTAATGAAACCCAAAATGATAGGTAGTAAATTTCATTTGCATTCAGTGGAGATATTATCTCACCTTGAATATAATCACAATAATCTGGAGAATTTTGATAATCTATCACATACTGTGATGTAAAGCCGTTTCCAGTACGCGGATTTTGAACTCCGTAGATCGCAAAATCAGGTAAATAATAATATGGGTAAGTACAGACCAAACAGCGATGAGATAAATCTGAACCTGTAAGTGATGTAGAATTTGTCCAATTATTAAGATAGTTAAAGGGGTTTTGACCTAAAGGAATACTACAACAATTAATTGATAATTTCTCAAAACTTGGATTAAAAACCAAGTTCTGAGCCCGCAATAAAGCAGGAGAAAAAAAGAGAAATAAAACAATATGAAGTTTTATTATTTTCATTTGAAGAAAAAAATGCAGTAGAATTTTTCTAAATTCCCCTGCAATATAAGAAAACATTTATCTTACCAGCGTCACATTCCCCCTTTTTACCACCGTCTCCCCGTTCAATAAAACCGCCTCCACATAATACGTGTAAACCGCCTGTGGTGCGGGCTCGCCGCGGCAAGTGCCATCCCAGCCACAATCTTCAAGTGCCGCACTTCGACTCCGCTCAGTGTGACACTTGAAGACTTCTTCGCCCCAGCGGTTGTAAATGAGAAACGTTTTTATTTCGCTGATGCCTTCGCCGCGCACACGGAATACATCGTTTTTGCCATCTGCGTTTGGACTGAAAATATTCGGGATGTAGAGCGGGTCTTCGCAATCGCTCACATACACAACAACGGTATCGCTTGTTTCATCGAATTTAAAATCTTTTTGTTGTAACACGTAAAACGTAGTGCTGTCGGGCGAAACGGTGATCAGTGCGGTTGTATCAATCAGATTTCCTTGCTCATCGTACCACCAATACAAATACTGAGAGCGCGAAGCAGAGCCGAGTGTGGCACTTTCTCCTATGCACAGCAGTTGGTCGCCGCCCGCATCGGCTTCATATACCGGCGCATCGGCGGGGTAGATGGCGACGTCGTCGAGATATAGATAGCAAACATCATAGCATGAATTTGGATGCAATGAATCGTAATCTGCACAGCCAATTCTGATTGTGTCCAGTTGATCGTAGGGTAAAAATGTTCCAAATGAAAAATATTTTTCACCACCCTGTGCAGTAAATTGAATTTTAATATTTTGCCAACCTTCGGTTTCGGTTATATATGAGTTTGTTGTGATTTGTGGAGTGAAATAATCTAAGAACAAACTATTTTCATTTAACTGAGAATTTGTGAAATAGATACTATAGTTTGAATAAGTATAATTGACCAAGGCTGCCAAAGAGACCCAAAATGAAATAGTATATGTGATATTTGCCTGTAGCGGAGATTGAATTTCACCTTGAATATACTCAGAAGACATTGGAGGATAATTGATAAAGTCAAAAACAAATTGCCCTGCAAAAGCATCTCCAGTGCGTGGGTTTTGATCTCCAAATGGAGCATTTTCAGGAAGAGAATATGAAGGTATTGCACATGACAAACATCTATGGCTTAAGTCCGCCATCGCATACCCTGCAGGATTATTGGCATTAGTCCAATTCTCTAACATAAAAAATGGACTAGAGCCTAATGGGTAATCACAACAATTTATGGATAAATTTTCAAAACTTGGATTATAAACCAAGTTCTGCCCAATTAAATTAACTGAAAATATAAGAAGAAGTGGTAGAAATATTCTCATATTACAAAAATAATGGGGTTCACTAAAACAGTGAACCCCAATTTCACAATTAACGTGATATTTGCAGTAGTCCTCTGGCAATCTCGCCATTGAGACCTTTTAATTCATAGAGCACTAACTGCTCTGAAATTGTTCTGACATCAACAATACTACTTTCATCGTATATATCCTGAATTAGTATTATTTGACCTAAAGCTGAGTAAAACGTTACAGTTGCAGGCAATGCGATGTCTGTTTCAATGGTTATTTCAGTTGTAGCAGGATTTGGAAATACGTTTACAAACATCTCATTGTTCGTGCTCATCATGCTTTTGCCTGGTGCATCTATTTCGTCAAATTCGCATTCGTTGAAATATTCCGTGGTATCGCCAAGCATTTTAAGCATGATGCGCGACAGATAAACCATCTCACCGTATTCGAAAGGACATAGTTCCGCAATTGTTTTCAAGCTGTCCAAACCTGATTGAGATATGGCTGTTGCCCAATCATTATTATTTGTCATCACAGCATTTATGCAAACAGAATTGATGTCTTTGAAAACAGAATCCGGTTTTGTTGATGGAGTCAGGTCGTCATTCATGATTTTTGCAGTAAGATAATCATTCATCAAAAGGGTATCCTGCACTTTTTTCAAAACGCCCTGACTCTCGGTTTCGAGCTGCATCACAAAGCTTTGCAATGAGGCATTTTGTGCCAGCAACGAATCTTCTTTCAACGTTTTATACAATCCGTTTCGCCCAATCCAATTGCGATGCATTGGCGCCTGAAGATTAGCATTGGTGTTATTTGCCACATCACTCATCCAGTTGCTGTATGCGGGCGATGCCGTCATTAACGGGATGGCACAAAGAATGAATAAAGACCCTGTTTCATATTCTAAATCAAATGGGAACGAAGTATTATAATCAGAGATATTTTCAAAACCAACTGGATGTTTAGGAGAAGTACCCGAAAAAACATGATAACGAATATTACTTGCATTTGTATTATTCATCGTATAAAGATGCCTGCCAGAAAAACCATACCATTCATTATCCCATGGAATTCCGTTGCCCGGGGTCGTTGCAGTTGCTGGAACAGAGCCACTTGTTCCCTGCTCATTAATGAAGCCGCCATCAGATAGGACAATCCCTGCAGTACCGTTAAACATGGCGTTTTTCTTTATCTGCACCGGGTCATTCACCCCCTGAAAGCGGATGGATTTGCCCATTTTACGAATGGTGTTACAAGATACTACAAGACTACCGGAATTGGAAACGGATATTCCCTCCCAGCGCCAGTCAACACTTGAAGCGTTGTTGTTCTGCACGGTATTGCCCTGCACCACATTGTTGCTGCCGCCTTCGATGCGGATACCCATGGCGCGGAGATTCGAGAAGGGGATCGGCATAAGTTTGAGATTGTTAACGATGTTTCCGCTCACTCTTGCATTTTCTGTGGTTACCACCAAAATTCCCCTATTGTAGTTACTGATGTTGTTTGTTGTAATGATTTTATTTGTTGACGGATGCGACCATTCAGCAATTGAAATAGCAGTTCCGCCACCCAGTGGGTTGTTCTGGTAGTCAAATTTATTTCGTGCAATATTAATCTTTCCATTGTTGAAAGAATAAATACCGTTGGTAACATTTGTAAAGGTATTTCCACCTTGCTGGCTTAATGTTGCCGGCATGGTATTCAATCCATGCTGACTGCTTGCAGAAGTAAAAACCGAAAAAGCATAAATACCATATCCCCGTGGATGATTGGGCTGACCAATGGCAATGGAAGTCGGCGGTTCAATATTGCTGAAAGTATTTCCAACCACTCTGATAAAAGAATTCAGTGATAGGATTCCTATGTCGCAATTGCTGATTGTATTACCTGCACCAAGGTCACCAATGGCAATGCTGCTTACACTATTTACTGTAATGGCATCCTGTGTTCTAAAAGCTATTACCGAAGGGTATTGAGGCAGGAGTGTTCCTGTGCATGTCATAATTGTATGTTTAACAGTTCCACTATGCGTTCCTGAATATCGGTCAACTACCAAATGCTTAAAGTTTTTATCCATTACAACAGAATTCAAAATGAATTTGCCACCATTTATTGAATAAACGGCATTTTTTGCATCTTTAACATAAACTGGCATATTAATGTTTGATCCCCCGATTTTAAGTTCTCCTCCATTTTCAACATAAAAGCCATCCCACATAATTCCTGAACAAGCTTCAATAACTCCTGATTTTCCGATATCAACATGAGCTCCGTTTTGTACAATTACCTTTGCGTTTCCACCCATATAAAAATGACAGTAAGCAAAAGTATAGTAAGATCCTGAGGTAAAAACAATTTCTCCATTAAAGTAAAAATTCTTATTCGAAATTACTGTTGTCGGAAAAACAAACTGTTCGTCGTTAAACATATAATCTAAGCTATCCGCGTTGAAACAACAATCAAAAACCATCTTCTCCCCGTGAGCCACACAGCCGTGTAAATCTGTTGTTTCAACATACACAACACCCCCAATACCATTCGTCCAGGAATGATTATATTCATCAGGAGGAGTAGTTGCAACCCAGCCGGAGGGTGAATTCACCGCCCAGCCGATTTGTGAAAATGCACCTAATGGAGTAACCTGATAATGGCTGTTTGTTCCGCAGGCCGACTCATCGCCACTGATTACCGGCTGAACAGGCGAAAAAACACTAATAGTATGAGAAGCTGTAATCCCCGGTGAAACTTCGAGTGTTACCAGATAATTTCCTGCCTGAGAATACCCGTGACAAGGGTTCTGTTCTGTACTTGTGGTTCCGTCACCAAAATCCCAATGCCAGTATTCTGCACAATTTGATTGTTCTGTAAAACATACTGTATCGCCAAGACATGCATTATTCCATGTGAATTCAACTGATGGAGAATGGATGACAACATGAACTGTATCAGAATCTATTCCGCAATCATTAACTACAGTTGCCACAATCATATAAGAGCCAACATCAACAAAGTTAAAGCAATATGCACTATTTGAAGGCATCATACTCCCTGTAATATTATGATACTGCACATTAAAATAATAATATAAGTCCCAGATAACCTCACTTGCCTGAGAAGTTTGATCATGAAAGCAAAGCTCGCTTGGGCAAGCGCTGACGTAATTTTCTACAATATTGGTAGTCGGAGGCAACATATTTTCTATTGAAAATGTTATTGTCTCGCAATCTGTCGGATACATGTAACTTTGCGGAAATGTATCTAACCCACAGTACAAACAGGCTGTAATGGTATAAGTTCCATTCGACCAACTGCTTATGTCTGGAACACAATTATTATTGCATGATGTAATAACCTGACCCATCGCGTCAGTCCATACAAGATAAAATTCTGTACATGTAAAACATTCCGTCAGTATTGATAGAGTCTCATCACCTACAACGCACGGGTTTGGGTCAGAAAAATCCAATAATGTTATTTCACCTGGCGGAGCCAGTATTGACAAACACAAATCAAAATCACATTTGTCAAAATAGCTATTTGATTTTACAAATAAGTAGTAATCACTCCCAACCATAGTTGTACTCACAATTTCAGTCCAATCTGTCGTGTCTTCGGTAAAAACAGCTACAACAGTCAGGTTTTTGTCATACACAATCACGGTGTCGAAAACCGGTGTTGGAGCATGTGTTGAAGCATGATCGGCAATTTTTATCTGCGTCACACTACTTTTGGATTTGAAAACGAACCATGCTTGCTGAAACTTATAAAACTCATATGTTTTAAACTCGCATTTATCGTAAACGTCAACCCGAAGAGCATTAGTGAAACTTTGCTGTCCAACTACCTTCCCCACCGGCACAACAAACAATATCATCAACAACAAAAGAAACTTACATTTCCGGTGCAGATGTGTTCGTGCGTTTTTTTCGCTTTCACCACACCCCGCTCTCACTCCCGCTCTCACACTCACACTGATTTCATGGGGGGGGGGTAATTCGCAGTAACACTGACTGTTACATGTCCGAATTTCAGATTGGTTAAAAAGGGTTTTCATAGAGTTAATGATTTTGGTATTACAAATATATTCATTTATTTATACCATTTATAATTTTAACTATTATATTTCTAAGGTAAAGTATATAATATAAAATACAGTATGCGAGATTGCGGAAATAATTGCTAAATTTTCAAATAGGGCTTTTCATTTTTAAAATTCAGGTCGGTAAAAAATCATTCAAATCACCGGAATAGAATCAATCAATGTTTTTGTATAATCATTCTGCGGACATTGTATAACATCGGCGGCAATACCGGACTCAATGATTTTACCCCTGTGCATTACCATTATACGGTCGGACATATATCCCACCACGTTCATATCGTGCGAAATAAAAATATATGTAAGTCCGAATTCATCCTTCAAATCATTAAATAAATTCAGAACCTGCGCCTGCACACTCACATCGAGGGCGGAAACTGATTCGTCGCAGAAAACAATTTCGGGTTTAAGCACCAATGCGCGTGCAATCACAATGCGCTGCCGCTGACCGCCACTGAACTGATGCGGATATTTTTTCAGATCATCAGCCGAAAGCCCCGTCTTTTCAAGAATATGAACAGCATACTCCATGCGTTCGTGCTTGTTTGAAAAAATGCGATGCTCCTTCATCGGCTCCAGAAGTGCTTCGCGGACCGAGAGTGTTGGCGTGAGCGACGAATACGGGTCCTGAAATACAATCTGCAGGCGAGTGCGCAAACGTCTCATTTTAGCTGATGATAATTTTGTCAAATCCATTCCGTCAAACAAAACTTTACCGCTGGTCGGCTTAATCAGTTGCAGCATGGCACGAATTAGTGTCGATTTTCCGCAACCCGATTCGCCCACCAAACCAAATGTTTCGCCTTTATATAATGAAAGTGAAATATTGTCATTCGCTCTGAACCACGCCTCTGCCCCACTTCTGCTGCGCCTTCCAAGAGCATAATGCACATGAAGATTTTCAACCCGCATCAATTCTTTTCTATCCGTAATAATTTTGGGCACTTTACTACCGGAAACTATAGTCTGTCCCGAAACAAAGTCGCCAACAGTAGGCAGTCGCCCTGGATTATTGTTCAATCGCGGCCTGCAGGCAATCAAGGCTTTTGTGTAGGAATTTTGTGGCGAAGCAAAGACAGTTTCAGTTGTTCCATATTCAACTGCCACTCCCTTATTCATCACCATAACATTATCGGCAATAGATTTCACCAAAGCCAAGTCATGCGAAATAAAAATAACCGAAGTCTGATATTCTTTTTGCAAATCGCGAATCAGCTGAATTATTTCCTTCTGAACCGTTACATCAAGTGCCGTAGTAGGCTCATCGGCAATGAGGATACGAGGGTTTGTTGACATTGCCATGGCAATCATCACACGTTGGCGTTGGCCACCCGAAAGCTGATGCGGATATGAATTAAATATTTTCGGGGGGTCGGGCAGTTTAACTTTTTCGAATAAGTGCAGAATTTTATTTTTCGCTTCACGCTTACCAAGTCTTAAATGATAACGTAATGGCTCGATAGCCTGTAACCCGCATTTCATCGAAGGGTTAAGAGAGCTCAAAGGATCCTGAAATATTAAAGATATTTCATTACCTCTTATTTTATTCAGTTCTTTAACTGAAATTTTGGAAAGATTTAATTTAACTCCGTCTGCTTTGTAATAAAATATATCTCCCGAACAGCTAATGTTCTTAACTTCCGGCAATAATCCAATAACCGCCATGGCGGTCATAGACTTTCCTGACCCGCTTTCGCCAACAATGCCGAGTATTTTACCTTTTTCTAAATTAAAAGAAACATCATCAACAGCTTTTGATTTATCAAAAGCAACAAATAAATTGCAAACACTAAGTAATACTGACATATTTGCAAAAATAAAGGGCTGAAACCAGCCCTTTTATATTATTAGCCTTTATTACGTTCTTGTTTATATCCAAACCACTCTCTAAACCAGCGCTTAACAATAAATTCTTTTTTATGTTCCCTGTTACGTTTTGCCGTATTAAGAGCCTGTCGCATAGCCTTGCGTGTTTCTTTTGTTTGCGACTTCATGTGGTTTTTGAGAGCCTTTTGATACAAAACTGTATCATTGCGCTGCCTTTTTTTCTTTTCACGTTGAATCTGTCGCTCCTTATTATCCATATTAGACGTACGGCAGGATTGAATTGTTGCTATAGGTGCAAGCAACAACATTATAAGTACAATATATTTCATTATTTTCATAAGCGGGAAAAAGTGCTAATAAAAACTTTAAAAAGCGAAAATACAACTTTTTTTTATTTCAAAGCATTTAGAAAAATATTTTACAAAAAAGTTTTTCACTATCTTTGATAATATTATTTAAACGTGTAACCATATTGAAATATTTTGCATTGCTTACATTTGTGGCTATATCTGTGTTTTCGTCATGTAATAAGGACGAAGACAGAATCCCTTATGTGCCTGTTAATATTTATATTGATATTAACAACGCAAACTACAACGATTTAAATGCCATAGGAGGTTATGTTTATTTAACGGGCGGATATAAAGGATTAATTGTCTATCGCGCCTCGTATGAAACGTTTGTGGCAATTGAGCGGGCCTGCCCATATCATCCAACAGGAGATTGCGAAAGGCTTGTGGTTGATACTTCCGGGCTTACAATCTCTGACCCCTCTTGTGGCTCTCGATTTTTAATAACTGACGGCAGTATAGTTAACGGACCTTCCAAAAAACCTGCATTAACCTACAATACAATATACGACGGGTTTTATTTAAGGATTTATAATTAAAATTTACAATTTGTTTATAAAAAGTAAAAAAATTGACTTTCTGACCTCTCTTTTTTGCTGTATTTTTGCTTTTAAATGCTTTACGATTTCAACTTTGAGCAACAACCTTTGTGGGAAATAATAGCAGGATGTATCTTAATATTTTCTCTATTATTGAATCTGATATATTATTTTGTGTTTTTCAGAAAATTTGCTTTTTATAAAAAAAAGTCATCTGTAACAAAAATTCATGATTATAAACCGGTATCAATAATAATAGCAGCAAAAAACGAATATTTAAATTTAAAAGAAAATTTACCCTTTTTATTAAATCAAGACTATCCCGAATTTGAAGTTGTTGTTGTTGACGATCATTCGCAAGATGACACATGGGATTTGCTTTGCGCCTTTAAAATCAACAATCCCAACATAAAAATCATAAGACTAAACAGCTCCAAAGTTACCAGTAAAGGGAAAAAATTCCCTTTGTCAATCGGCATAAAAGAAGCTAAATACCAACACTTACTATTAACTGATGCCGACTGCAGACCAACCGGTCCTTTTTGGATAAAAAAAATGCTTGAAAAATATCACGACAAAACCGAAATAGTGCTGGGTTATGGCAAATATTACCGCCGTAAATCTTTATTAAACTATATTATCCGCTTTGATACCGTTCGCATTGCAATTCAATATTTTTCGGCAGCGCTTTCGGGTTTTCCTTATATGGGTGTAGGGCGAAATCTTTCATATAAAAGAGAATTATTTATAAATAGTAGCGGTTTTACAAATCATTTCGACCTAAATTCAGGTGATGATGATTTGTTTATATCGGAACATGCAGGAAAAAACAACACTGCTGTTTGCATAGAACCTGAAGCATTTATGTGGTCAGAGCCCAAACATAGTTTCAAAGCATGGTTTTATCAAAAGCGAAGACATCTTACTACCGGCAGCCGCTATCGTTTTAAACACAAAATATTTCTTGGGCTTTATCAGTTAAATATTTTACTTTTTCCTATACTTGTTGCCATTTTGCTAATATTTCAGTATCAAATAATTATGGTCTTATCCGCCATACTACTTAAATGGATAAGCCAGTGGATTATTTTTTCAGGGGCAACAAAAAAACTGAAAGAAAAAAAATTATTATTAATTTCGCCTGTCTTAGAAACAATAATTGTTGTTATTAATACGCTATTATTTCTAACTAATTTAATTAGAAAGCCCGATACATGGAAGTAAATTGTAATTTTTCCGAAAAAGCCAAAAGGGATTATGAACTTGTTCAGCGTGCATTAAAGCATGGAGATCAAAAAGCCTATACCGAGCTTATGAAAAATTATCGCGAAGCAATTTATTTTTTGATGTTAAAAATGACTAATGATACAACAGATGCCGATGACCTAACTATTGAAGCATTTGGCAAGGCTTTTAAAAATCTTCCTCAATACACTCCGGAATTTGCATTTAGTACATGGCTTTTTAAAATCGCTTCAAATAATTGTATAGATTATATCCGGAAAAAACGTCTGGTAATAACCAGTATTGACCAGTCCACGTACAACGAAGACGGGGACATGGCACAAAATATTCCGTGCGAACATCCGGATCCCGAAGAATCAATCATAAAAAAACAAAAACATAAAACAATGCGCGAAGTGGTTGAAAAATTAAAACCACATTATCGCCAGCTTGTTGAATTAAGATATTATAAAGAATACAGCTACGAAGAAATTGCAGAAGAGCTGAATTTACCACTTGGCACCGTTAAAGCCCAACTTTTCCGGGCACGTGACCTTCTTTTTCAAATTCTATCAAAAAATCAAGATTCTATTTAATGGCTGTTTTTATCCATACTTTTGTTTTCAACAGCTTTGGAGTGAATACATATATTCTTGAGGCTGAAAATGGAGATTGTATTATTGTTGATGCGGCATGCAGCAACGAATCCGAGCAAAAGCAATTAAAAAGTTTTTTCGATGACGGTAAGCGCAAACCAATTATGTTGATAAATACTCATACGCATATAGACCATGTGCTTGGTTGCACATTTGCCCAAAAGGAATTTGGCATCAAATGGCTTATGCACCGGGAAGCTTTATCAATATTAAATGAAGCACCAATATTTGCCTCTTTGTTTGGAATAAACAAAATGGAAATGTCGAAACCCGACGGTTTTATTAATGAAGAAAACGAATTAAAACTTGACAACAATACCATCAAGGTTCTTTATACACCCGGGCATGCTCCGGGGTCTATATGCCTTTATGTTCCTTCAGGCAATTTTGTAATAACAGGCGATGTATTGTTCAACGGCAGCATTGGGCGCACCGACCTTACGGGCGGAAACTACGATTTGCTGATAGAATCAATCAATACAAAACTGCTTACGCTGCCTGATGACACCGTTGTATATCCGGGTCACGGACCTGCCACTACCATTGGCGACGAGCGTACCGGAAATCCATATTTGGGATAAATCATTTAATTTAAGATAATTTAAAATTTTTCATAAAAACATCCAGCAGAAATATTTGTATTTTTGCTTTTCGTCATAGCCATGCTGCAATCTTTACACATACAAAACTATGCGTTAATAAGGCAACTTGATGTTGACTTCGCTTCAGGTTTTACCGTTATTACAGGCGAAACTGGTGCGGGAAAATCCATTTTGCTCGGAGCAATAGGCTTGTTAATCGGAAATCGTGCCGACCATGGGGTTTTGCTGAACGAACAACAAAAATGCATTATTGAGGGACATTTTATTGTCGAAAAAAATTTAATTGAAGCAATTATTACTGACAATGAATTTGATTTTGACGGGGAACTTATAATCCGTCGCGAAATAAGTCAGGGAGGAAAATCCCGTGCTTTTGTAAATGACACTCCCGTTCAGCTATCCTTGCTTAAAGACATTGGTGAGCAAATAATGAATGTGCATTCACAACACGAAACATTACTTATAGCAGGCAATCGTTTTCAGATGCAAACACTTGACTCGTTTTGCGGAAACAGTGTTTTGCTGACAAATTATTCTACTGTTTACAAAAAATACACCGACTGTAAACAAAAAATAAACGAATTAAAAAATCAAATTGCACAACGTTCTACCGACACAGATTATTACAATTTTTTATATCAGGAGCTTGAACAGGCAGCTATTTCCAAATACGAATTCGAGTCGCTTGAACAGGAACAATTCATGCTGTTAAATGCTGAAAAAATAGGCGAAGGAATTTTTGGGTCTTTACAAATTCTGTCGGATGGAGACGAAAACATAAAAGTTGCATTAAGACGTGTTGAACAGTTGTTGCAAAACTCATCACAATATTTTGCCGAATTAAACGAATTGTCCAATCGGATAAATCAATCTTTAATTGAAATAAGCGATGTAGCCGACACTTTAAATCGTCTGGGTGATAAAATCGAAATAAATCCGGCCAGATTAGAACAGATTAATGAACGTTTAGACGAATACAACAGGCTTTTGCATAAGCATAAGGCTTCGGATATTTCAAATTTGCTTTCAATTAAAGACGAAATTGAAAGTAAGCTAAAGCATAATTCCGAGCTTGAAATGTTACTGGAAAAAGAAGAAAAACTTTTATCGGAACTTGAATCGGAATTGCTTAAACTTTCATCTGAATTAGACAAAAAACGCCGAAAAGCAATACCCACATTCAGCAACAACATTATGTCGATACTAAACAACCTGGGTATGCCTAATGCAATTTTTGAGGTATCTATTGACAACGCCGAAACATTCAGACATGACGGCATAAACAACATAAAATTTTTATTCACCGCAAATAAAGGAGAAAAATTGCAAGAGCTTGGCAACGTGGTCTCGGGCGGAGAAATGTCGCGCGTTATGCTGGCAATAAAATCAATGACAGCAGAACGCAATATGTTGCCTACAATTATTTTTGATGAAATTGATAGTGGCGTTTCGGGACAAACAGCAGCCAAAGTAGGAAATATTTTAAAAAAGCTTTCCGAAAACCATCAGGTAATTGCTATCACTCATTTACCTCAGATTGCAGCACGCGGCGAAGAACATATTCATGTTGAAAAAACAGAAGCAGACGACAAAATGCAGACAACACTTCGCAAACTTAATTCAGACGAAAGAATAGAAATAATTGCCCGGATGATATCGGATGAAAAATTAAGTGACTCGGCTTTTGAAATGGCTCGTCAATTACTTTTTAGTTAAACAAAAAACCATGGCAGCATGCCTTCAAAAAAATATTATTTAAACAGGGAAAAAACCGAAGTATTTGAACTCTCGTGGAGCGCAGGCTTTCGCGTTGTTTCCGTTTTATATAACGAGCAGTTGCTTTCCACAATGAATCGCGAAGAGGTTTCTGCAGGAAAAACCATAGAATTACCTGACGGACGCATTGTTGACATTAAACTGGAAGGTGGATTTTTTACGGCATTAACAGCCAAAATAAATGGCAATCATATTCCCGGCACACAAGGCGATCCAAGATTTCAGCTGCGTCAAATTTTTTATTTATTAATAGTTTTAGGATTATTAAATATTATAATAGGATTTATATTTGCTAATTCGAATGTGCAAATAAAAGAATTTGACGGAATAGGTTACGTAAATGTTGGTATAGGAATACTGTATATAACTCTTGGTTATGCAATTACAAAAGGAAGTATGCCTGCATTAATAATAACAACAATATTAATGTTTGCAGACTTAATCCTAACAACTATTCATTCATCGCAAACACAGTCTTATGTAGGCGTTTTTATAAAAATATTTTTCATTTATTTTATTACACGGGGCTTTAAATACATGAGGGAATTTAATGCCACAAATAAATCAAGTCAGAACAATGAATAAAAAAGGGCTACAAAACATAGCCCTTTAGAAAAACATATTTTAATAAATCGTAAGTGATTGGTCTTTTGGATACTTAACCGTGTATTTTAAAATCAGTTTTTTTGTTTCGCCGGGTTTTAATTTAAAAGTCCAGGTAACTTTACCGGTATTGTCATCTACCGAACCGCCACTAGATTCAACACGTTCAATATTTATATCCTTATTGGTTGTTATCGGGAATTGATCATCGACAACTATTTCAATTTCCTTGCTTTTATTATTTCTTATAGTAATCTCCCAGCCCTTTGTTATCTTACGCGAGGAACCGATAAATTTATCGCTGGTATAGTCTTTTATCATATCGCGCTTTACCGATATTGACTTGTCTCTACCTAAAGACACATCAAGTGTATCTTTTGCCAGCTGTGGATTAATATATGATTTGCCAACATAAGTATCTTGAAAAAACACATTGGATTCACCAGCCAACAAATTATATTTTTCCCAGCCCGTAACGCGCGCCAGCAAGAACGCATCCAAACTAAGTTTTGGTGCTGAATAATATTGATATAAAGCTTCAAGTTCATATTCCTTTACCTGAATAATACATGCTTTTCCGTTTGATTCAACATTATATGGCAAATCAATTAAATACTCAAAATTTATAGGATATTCAGTTACCGAAGTATATACCATTGCACTTTCAAAGTCTTTTGCACTTTGTTGTTCGTCATACTCAGCTTTATCTATGCTGGCCTCATTCATAGCTCTTGGTGCGCCTGCCGAATAATTCATGCGCCTCTCTGTGCCCGAAATTACATTATTATAATACAAATACCATGGGTTTAAAACAGGTTTTGAATTACTAATATTGGGATTAGCTGTAGATAACTTAATTTTAACCTTTTCCCAGTTTTCTCCCGTGTTTTGATAAACACCTGCCTTAAAGGTAAGTTTAATGGGATTATCTACGTCGCTTGCCCTTAAATCATACATTGGTGCCCACCCTGCATTCTGTACATTATAGCGGGTAACAAAAGACGCATTACCTGCGGCATTTGCAATCACACGAATAATTATTTCGCCTATGGGCTGATTTTGTTTGGCATTTAATTCATTAAGCTGTAATTGAATCCGCGATTTGTCTTTTTTTAGTTTATCTAACTTAACTCCTATTTCCAGTTGTTTTGTTTTAATTTCGGTTAAGCGAATTCTATAAAAATCGGCATTTGCCTTCAATGCGGCAATGTCAACGCCTTTCTCGGTTCCGCCAATTTCCTTGTTTACAAGAATCATTGCTTCTTCATTGTTATATACTGTAAGAATGGCATTCTGATAATTTATTTGAGCAGATAAAATTTCCAAAGAGTCTTCGAGTATAATTATCGGTTTTGGTTTCACCTGAGATTTTAAATAATTAATTCTGTTTTCTACTGAAAGAACAGTAATGTTTCCTTTACCCGTAACTTGAATGGTATTAGGATTTATTGTTATCGGCAAATCACTGATTACTATGTTATACGAGCCCGGATTCAAATAAATTGTACCGGTACGTTCTATTTGTGCTCCGCTTAAAAACACAGTAACATTACTTATATTTGTCTGTAAAGTCTTTACATCATCGGCAAATGATAAAAGAGCCGATAAAAACAACACAAAAAAAACTGAAAGTTTCATAATCGTAAATTTTAATATTTTGACATGATAATTTCAAAACATATTAATATGCCGGCTAAGCAAACAATGTTTAGAAACAAAAGATGCAATGTTTAAAAAATTTCACAAATCAACGAATTAGTTCAATTCCGCCAAAAAGTTTTCGCTTTATCCCTTCAGAATCTCTGTAAAAAATTTCATATGTATATGAACCAAGCGGGCATCGTTTTCCCTCAAACGTACCATCCCAGCCTTTTTCATAATCATGCGTAATAAAAAGCATTTTACCGAAACGATCAAATATCATTAGTGTATAAAAATCTTTATCTATTCCATGTCCAATAGGTTTAAAAATTTCATTTATGCCGTCACCATCCGGCGAAAACGAATTGGGCACATACATTGCAACAACATCTTTAACATATATCACATCGCTTGTGGTATCCTTACAGCCATGTTCGGTTGTAACAATAAGCTGAACAACGTATGAGCCGGTATCGCCAAAGTGGTGTGTCGGATAAGTTTCTGTGGAAAAACCGCCGTCGCTGAATGTCCATTCCGATTGATACAAACTAGTACTTTCATTAAAAAACAAAACAGTATTATCGGCCAGTGTAGGCGCAGAAGGGTAAGGTCTAAACTTGGCTACCGGTTTTTCGTAAACACGAATCATGTCAACAATTCTAAGTGAGTCAACACACCCATAAACTGATGTAACATGAATTACAACATCAAAAACACCATGATGTGTAAAAATTAAAGATGGATTTTTTTCGCTGCTAAAATGATGACCTTCGTCGAGATCCCAAAAATAAGTTTGACCACTGTCTGCACTTGTTTCATAAAACTGAACAAACAAAGGCTGACAACCTTCAAGCGGAATAGCCGATATATTTATTTCAGGCAAAGGATGCAACTCAATCAGGGTGGCACTTACAACGGTATCGCATCCAACCGCATCTGTAATTGTAATTGTATAAGTTCCGACAGATAAATTGCTGGCAACAGGCGCATTAGTTTGAGCAGGGTCCCAATTATAAGAATACGGAGTTGCACCGCCGCTTACCGTTAAACTAACAGAGCCATCAGAGCCACCAATGCATGTTACATCTTTAGTGCTGATATTTACAGAAATTGGAGGATAAACATCAATTATTTCGGCCGAGTCTGTCACTGAGCAGCCATTGGCATCAAATACAGTAACATAATGCCAGCCCGAAGGCAAACCGGTTGTTGTATGGCTTGTTGATGCGATTGTTGTTGAGTCGCCATTTGACCACACATAAGTATATGGCGCAGCCCCGTTTTGCACAACCACAGTTAAAGTTCCGGTGCTGTCGCCAAAGCACAAAACATCTTGTTTGCTAAATGATACTATTTCAAGACCCGGGCAACTGGTTGACATGCTAAAACCAGGGCAAATAGTATCATTGAAGCCTGCCAGTTCCCATGTATTATTATACCAAGTTATAGGTATATAACCTAATGGCCATGTATAAGAAAACAATGGTCCTATATGAATGGAAAGTTTCGATTCAAATGCTTTAACCTCAGGAATACTAACACCCGGCATGCAAAATTCATGCAGGTATTCTTCATTTTTTGCCGAGTCGATTATAGGAACTTCGATGCATAATTCAGGCATAACAACCGGTGGCATGACCGGAAAAGCAGGAATATTAATATCAAACTCAAGGGCTGCTATTGAAAAATCAAAGGACAAGCTATCCCACGTATGATTTGTAAAATCGTTGGTCAAAGAATGTGATAAATCAAAATCAATTTGATTAACATTATGACAAGGCCATATATAATTTAAATTATTACAGGCTTTGAACCGTATATTATCAGAAAAGCCGCTATCTACAACCATATTTGCATTTGACGGATCGGTAACAGTGTACTCAACCGGAACGGATAGCGACAAATTATTCCACACATCGGGTTCAAACGCAAAGTCCTGTTGCATTGTTGACAAAATAGTAAACCACGCAGAAAACAACATATAATCAATAGTAAATCCACCACCAAGATCGTAAGTACCACTAAGCATTCCAAGAAACTGCTGAATAGAAGGGCCCGTTGGTGGCGGAATTAAACCGGCAATCGCTGATAAAAACTGAATAACATCAATTTCAAGCGACACCCAGGTACAATCTCCGGCCGCATATAAATTCTTATTACATTCATCTATAACACTTAGCCAGTCAACGGTTTCCACATAAGGCAAAGTTATACTCCCGCTTAAGCCTATTCCAAACAAATTATTAAAAGTTATTGGAAGTATGGTATCGTGACAAATTTGAATTGGTGGAAATGCAGAAGGCACATAACACGGATAAGTAAAAACTCCTGTCTGTGAATTAAGTTCAATTATAGGTATTGTGTCGAAAGGAATATTTACATCAATAACAGGAATCGTTGTGCAAGTAAAAATGCATATTGTAGCATCAAGATCGAGGCTAAATCCAAAATTCAAGTATAACCCAATAACACCGGCCGTAGGAAAATGAGTGGATAAATCCCATCCGGGTCTTACATCATAATTAGATTTTATTGTAACAACTTCTCCCGGGCAAAATGTATCGTCATCAGGTATTTCCATATTAACAGTAACAGGATATGCAACATCGACCGAGCCTGAAGTAAACCCCGAAATGATAAAATCGGAACCTATGTGAAACCAGGTGTCTAAATCGATTTCTGCACCAAAATCTCCTCCCAGTATGTTTACAATATCTCCAACAGTAACAGCTGTATCAAACTCAACATCGAATAAATTAATATTCATGTTGATATTCCATGGGTTGCCGTTAGGTCCCCACATGTTTTGATTGTATGTGGCCCAGTCAATATTATTTGAAATGATATAGCTTTGAGGCTTAACATTCTGCAATGCAACAAAAAGTATGGCAAATATTAATACAAGCCTTCTCATAAATTAAAACTCAACAGATAATAAAGATTCCTTTAAAACATTAAACACAACAGACTTTGCAATAACAGGATAGTTAGCATTAATCCATATGGTGCGGGTATGATCTCCCGTTAAAAGCATCAGTCGTTCGTATTCCAAATCTTTATCCAATCCTTTCACAAAAAATGAAACAACAAACAAGTCAGCCTTCTGATTATCATTGGTCAAAATCATGTAATGTTCCTTAAGTGTTACGTTTTGTTTCAAAAGCTCCTCGGCAGTTAATCCGGCTGACAACATGGTATAAATTACACCATCAAAAATCTGAACCTGAATGGTGCTTGCGGCACCTTTATGAATAAAACCCCATTTGTCGTTTTGAACAAATGGCAAATAATGCGCAGGAGGCACAATACTAACACCCGTAGTATCAATAAAAAACCTCTCGTTGACTTTAAGATACGACGTATCTATATACATCATATTTGTTTCCGAATGCTGAGCTGCGGAAAACTTAAACACAACAAAAAATAATAATAAAAAGCAAAAACCTTTACTTGAATAAAATTTTATCATCCCCCTCAAATATTTAATTACTTTGATACAAATATAAGTATTTTGTAAAACCTCACTTATAAAATATATATTTAATTGAACTTTATTTATTTTTGTCGTAATTAATTCAATATGAAAAAATATTTAATTCTTGCCTGTACCTGCCTTTTATCTATTGAAGTTTTATCTCAAAACGATACAACAAAAAGCGATAAAGGTGTATTCTTTGCTAATATAAACGCCTTTTTCTCTAACGACATAAATAACAATTCTAATCCAAAAGCACTATTTGGGGTTAGCTCAGCTATTTTAGGCTATAAAAAAACATTCTCCAATAAAGTGAATGCCACAATAATGTACGATGTTACCCGTACAACCAATTTTGTATTTCCTGATTCTATTGGCATTTCCTCTTACTTTGAAGGAAGTAAATACACTGCATACCTTAAAATGGCAGAAATTGGCTGGCAAATTACGCCGTGGGCAGAATTTTGTTTTGGGCAATTACTGAATGAACAATTTTTAACCGTTCAGGATAAATTTTGGGGCTTACGATATATTAACACCACCATGCAGGAATATTTTCGTTTTGGGAATCCTGCCGATTTTGGCGCACGAATAAAATTTAAACCATTAAATAATTTATCGTTAAACTTTTCTGTTGTTAATGGTGAAGGACCTTTTAGATATCAGGACCCAAATTCTCTTTTTCAATATAGTTTAAACATAGAATATAAATATAATAAAAACCTGATTTTTAAAGTATATGGCGACCTGCAGCCACCGGCACCAAATCTAAGCAAAAACCGAAGTGCCATAAGTTTGTTTGGTTGTTATAAAAATGAAAAATGGACATTAGGATCTGAATATGATGTTGTTTTAAACAATCAATTTACCGGCAACAGCGATTTAAAAGCCATTAGTTTGTTTAGTTCATACAAAGCATTAAATAAAACCACTATATTTGCACGTGCAGATTATTTTCTACAATATGCCCATGTTAAAAACGAAAGCTTTGTTTTGGCGGGAATTGAATACAGACCCGTTTCGTCATTAGGCTTGGCTGTATCAGTTAAACGAAACACATGGTTAAATACATTTATACCCGGATTCCACCTCGGCATGAGATTTTAATCCATGTATAAATTATAAATAATGGATTGCGTATGCAACCACTTGCAAAGATTTTAACTCTTAATTCAAAAAAGTTCAAATGAAAAGAATTACGATTTTTTTAATGGCGATTTTAAATGTAATTTTATTATCCGCTCAAACCAAAATTCCAATTCAAGAGAAAGAAACAACACTTGAAGTTTCAAACAATACGGGATTGTCTTTTAATGCAACTTTCACAATCAGCGAATTTGCGCTTTCGACAGTTGAAACAGAAGGAGGACTTTTCACAAGGCTTGACCTTCCTGATTTCACAAAGCGCTATGACAATGGCAGGCCTGCCATTCCTACTTTTAACAAATTGATTGAACTTCCTGCAGGTAATTTGCCTCAAATAAATGTAATAAGTTATGACGTTATCGAATTTGATTTGAAAGATTTGGGATTTTCAAATAAGATAATGCCTTCACAACCTTCTTACTCAAAGAGTGCAGACCCGTCTGACATAAAATATTATTATGATAAAGATTTTTATGAAATCGATGCTTTTTCGAATAATGAACTTATTACTGTTGAAAGCAGCGGGGATATGAGAGGGGTAAAATTTGGCAATCTTATAATTGACCCTATTTCATATAATCCGGTAAAAAACATTATTGAGATTAAGTACAATATTAAATTTACGGTTACTTTCAGCGCATACGGCTATCAGGAGTACATGTCGGAAAAAGGGCGTCTTTACAGTGTAATGCACGAAGGTTTTTATTCAAGTTTACCTAATTTTACAGCCCCTCCCACAAAAGACGTAATAACCCAATATCCGATTAAATATGTTATTGTTTCCGATCCTGCTTTTCAATCGGCTCTTCAGCCATTCGTAAAATGGAAAACCGAAAAAGGTTTTAATGTAATTGAAGCTTATACAAATAATCCTTCTGTCGGAAATACCACTACAAGCATTAAAAATTATTTACAAGGCCTATATAACGCTGGTACCAGCAGCGATCCCGCACCTACTTATGTTCTTTTTGTTGGCGATATTGCTCAAATTCCATCCTTTGCGTGTAGCGGAACAGCTTATGGAAGTAGCTATTCTCACTATTCAGATTTATATTTTGCCTGTTATGGAGGTGCTGCTGATAATATACCTGATCTTTACTATGGCAGATTCAGCGCCACAAATACCACACATGTCAGCAACCAGGTAAGTAAAACACTGGTTTATGAAAAATATACCATGCCGTCGGCAAATTACATGGATACAGTATTATTAGTAGCTGGATATGACGATTATAATCATGATGCAACACATGGAAACGGACAAATTAATTATGCCACATCTATGTATTTTAATGCTGCACACAACATCTATCCCGTAAAAATTCTCGACCCAAACAATAGTGAAGCATCAGCCGGGACTACTGTCCGTTCAACAGTTTATAAAGGCGTTGGATATGCCAATTATACCGCGCATTGTAGTGCTTCGGGCTGGGCAGAGCCTCAGTTTTCCACTTCTCAGGTTGCCAACATGACAAACAACAACAAATATGGTTTATTGGTTGGTAATTGCTGCCAATCAAACATGTTTGACCAAGCAGAATGCTTTGGTGAAAGAATTTTAAGAGCTTATTCCGACCGTGGTGCCGTGGGATATATTGGTGCATCAGACTATTCTTACTGGGACGAAGATTATTACTGGGGAGTTGGCAACAGGTCATCAATCTCTGCTAATCCTACATACAACTCAAGTAATCTCGGCGCTTATGACTGCGCATTCCACGAAAATGGAGAAGCAACCACAAAATGGTTTGTAACAAACGGTCAAATGCTTCATGCCGGATTATTAGCTGTTCAGGCATCTTCTTCTTCCATAAAAAAATATTATTGGGAGGAATATCATCTTATGGGTGACCCATCTGTAATGAATTATTTTTCCAAGCCAACAGCGCTTACTATTTCATATCCAAGTCCTGCTCATGTAGGCAACACATCGCTGGTTGTTAATACAGAAAAATACACCTATGTGGCAATTTCATTAAATGGTGTTTTATTAGATGCTAAATATACAGGAAACAACACTTCTGTAACATTGTCTTTTCCGGCTTTTACATCGGTTGACACAGCCATGATTGTTGCAACAAAACAAAACAAAATACCATATATTGGAGAACTGCCTATAGAAAATGCAGCAGTAGCTTTGGATGCACAGGTGTTTACAATTATTAAGCCCCAAAGCAGTTATAGCTGTGTCAACATAACAGAAACTCCAAAAATTGTAATCAGAAATTGCGGATTAAACAATTTAACCTCTTTAAATATAAAATATAAATTTAATGCCGGAGCATTACAAACTGCAAGTTGGTCAGGTAATTTGTCATCTTTCCAAAGCGACACAATTACTCTGCCTAATATTACCATACCTTCGGGTACCAGTAATTTTATTGCATATTCTGTCAATCCAAATGGCGGAACAGATTTAAACACAGCAAACGATACCGCCAAAATAACAATTACTGCCAGCAATTTACCTGTATCTGCCAATTTCACATTATCAGCAACTTCATTTTGCGCCCCACCCGCCAGTATTATTTTAAATAATTTAAGTGAAAATGCATCATCGTATCTATGGACCTTTGGTGACGGCACATCGTCTAATATTGCCCAACCCTCACACACTTATACTTCAAATGGCCTGTTTACGATAACATTGACAGCTGATGCAGGAATATGCGGAGCAGATACACATTCCGAAACAGTATTAGTTGGCGCTCAACCTCCGCAAATTAGTAATGTTTCTGCCTGTAGTCCGCAATCCTTTACGTTAAATGCCACGGGTTCCAATATTAATTGGTACAGCGATGCAGGATGCACAAATTTAATTAGTACAGGAAACAGCTATGTTACTCCGGTACTTTCCAACACCACAACATATTATTTGCTTTCCTCAATTACATCACAAAATAATGTAGGCAAACCAAATAATTTAACAGGAACAGGGAACTACTATACCAATAATTACTCAAGGTATTTAATTTTTAATGTAGAGCAACCCCTAAAGTTAAAATCTGTTAAGGTATATGCCAATACTTCACGAAACAGAACTATATGGCTGAAAAACAGTTCCGGCACTACACTAAGTTCAAAAACTCAATATGTTGCCGCAGGAACCAATCCTGTCCTATTCACACTGGATTTTGACATTCCTGTTGGCACAGGCTATCAGCTTGGACTTACCGAAATGGGGTCAAACAACAATTTATACTATAGTGATGAGAGTGAATATCCATACACTATTCCGGGATTAATTTCCATAACCGGAAATAGCAATCCATCCTGGCCAGGCTTATATTACTTTTTTTACGACTGGGTTATAGAAACCTCATGCTCCAGTTCTGTTGTTCCTGTTCAGTGTCAAATATTATCAACACCATCAGCCAACTTCTCAGCGTCTGCAACATCTATATGCGAAAATTCCAGCATTACTTTAAATGATGCCTCAACGGGTTATCCAACAAATTGGTCATGGTCAATTACGCCATCTTCTTATACTTTTACAGGAGGCACTTCGGCTACAAGTCAAAATCCCAAAATACAATTTGATGATGCAGGAAATTATTCCATTCAACTTACGGCTTCAAATAGTTGTGGCTCAGATATTAAAACAGAAACTAATCTCATTACTGTAAACAATATTCCTGACCAACCCGGTACCATTTCGGGCAATGCTTCTCCCTGCCAAAATTCAACGGGTTTAACCTATAGCATTGTAAATAATCCGGCATTAACGTATAATTGGAGCGTTCCATCAGGATGGAATATCACATCGGGTAATGGCACAAATTCAATTACTGTAAATTCGGGCACTGCCTCGGGTAATATTTCTGTTTCTGCTGATAATCAAGGATGCCTTGGCTCACCTCAAATCCTTGGTGTTACCATCGCACCAAGTCCGGTTGTTGATTTAGGTCAGGACACTTCTATTTGCGAAGATCAAATAATAATTCTTGATGCGGGAAACAGCGGGTCAAACTACACATGGTCCAATTCATCTACAGCACAAACAATCACTGTGGACGCTTCAATGCTAAGCCCGGGAAGTGTTTACATTTATGAGGTAACAGTTACCAACTCTTATGGCTGCTCTGCCAGTGATGCTATTTCTATTGAAGTAATTGTTTGCAACAATATAAACGAAGGCGAAGACGCCTACGTTAAAGTTTATCCAAATCCTGCTCAAAACTATGTTGTTGTAAAAAGTTCCGATTTAATTAATAATACGGAAATTGTTGACACAAAAGGTGCAGTAGTATATAAGGACAATACTGAAACTTATGACATAAACATCGGCGTTTCAAACTTGTCGGAGGGTTTATATTATATTAGGATAACCACACAAAAAGGTATTGTTGTTTTACCTCTGACAATTAAAAATTAATTTTACAAGACAATATTTCATTAAGCCCTGAGTAAATCTCAGGGCTTTTTTAATTAATAAGGCATAGTTTATGATAAAGAATTGTTGAAAAATTTTAACTTTGCAAAAAACCAAATTATGCGTTTGCTATTTTCTGTTGCTTTATTTTTTACAGCATTAATTTGCGTACAGGCTCAGGGGAAAGTTGTAATCCTTGGGGACAATGGTGTAGAAGCTCTTGTGGCAAAGCATATTTCTTTTAATGAAAACGTAAAAGGCTTTCCCGGTTATAGAATTCAAATATATTTTGAGTCCGGCAATTACTCAAAAAATAAAGCTTTTGGAGAAAAAGGTAAATTTATTTCAAGATTCCCCGATATAGCCGCTTATGTTATTTTTCAGGAACCATATTACAAGGTAAGGGTAGGCAATTTTCGCAATAAACTTGATGCCGAGGCTTTTAAACAAAGAATAAAAAAACAATGGCCGGAAGCCTACATAATAAAAGACGATATTGAATTACCCGAGATTTTTCCGCCAAAAAAGCTTGATTAATACTATAAATTTTTGTTATAGCAACGGATGGAATTTCCCGAATTCGACATAAACGACTATAATTATTTTTTACCTGATAAAAACATTGCCCAGTTTCCTGCAAAAAATCGTGGCGAATCAAATATCTTACTGGCTCACAAAAACCCTTTTTCGATTGCCAGGTTTAACGAACTTAAACATTTTATTCCACGTGACTCTTTGCTTATTTTTAATGAAACAAAAGTAATTCCGGCACGACTAATTTTTTATAAGCCTAGCGGTGCCCGCATTGAGATTTTTCTGCTTAATCCCGAGAATAATACCGATTTTCAGCTGGCGCTGGCATCTACCGTGTCATGTAGCTGGAATGTTTTGATAGGAAATGCATCTAAATGGAAAAACGGAGATCTTTTAATTAAAATTGAAAATTCAAAAAATAGTTTTGTTACCCTTACAGCATCAAGAACCGGTGCAGATACAGTAAAATTTAAATGGGACTCGGATATTTCATTTTCAGAAATATTATCTCTTGTTGCCAAAATTCCACTCCCCCCTTATATCCAAAGAGAAAATATTGAAGAGGACAGAATACGATATCAAACCGTATTTGCACGTAACGAGGGCTCTGTGGCAGCACCAACTGCAGGACTACATTTTACCGAAAGCCAACTGCAGGAACTTGCTGAAAATGGAATTATCAAGGCCAGTATTACCTTACATGTCGGGCTTGGAACGTTCAGGCCTGTAAAAGGAAGCATTTCCGAACACAAAATGCATACCGAGCCATTTTATATTGCTGATGAACAATTAAATATTTTGTCGCAAAATGCTAATAAGCCATGGGTTGTTGTGGGTACAACTACTCTTAGGGCGCTTGAGAGTTTATATATTTATGCCGAAAAAATTAAAATGGGGATATCGGAACCTAAAAATAGTTTTGAAATACAACAATGGGACAAACGACAAATTAAGAATGAAATGCCTCGTAATGAGGCTTTTAGTATATTAATGCAAATTGCTAATCAGAACCAAATGGGGCTTTATGGCCAGACTTCGTTATTTATAGCCAAAGGTAATGCTATTAAAACAGCTGATTATTTAATTACCAATTTTCATCAGCCCAAAAGCACTCTGTTAATGCTGGTAGATGCGTTTGCTTCCGAAAAATGGCAAACAGCATATGAATATGCAATAAACAACAATATGCGTTTTTTAAGTTATGGAGATGCCTGTTTATTCAAAAACATTGCATTATAATATCCAATAATTATTAAATATTTCTAATTAAAGCAGTTTTAATTAATTTTGTTCTCTGAAAAAAATACTGAAACATGGAAATTTCCACACTCAAACTAGAAAATTTAAAGCAACTGATGCCTGAAACGTTCACTCCTGCACAGTTGGCAGAAGCCCAGACAATTTTTCTCAAAAAGCTTTCGGAGCTTGCACATAAATACTATGGAGGGAAAATTCAAATTGTACCTAAAGCACCTGTTCCGGGTTTTAACTGGTTTAATGTATGGTACACTCCGGGAGTATCTTCTGTTTCAACCGGTATCAGAGACAATAATGATTTATCGTTTGAGTATTCAAATAGAGGTAATTTGGTTGCAGTAATTAGCGACAGCACCCGCGTATTGGGAGACGGTGATGTAACCCCTCCGGGTGGTTTGGGTGTAATGGAAGGAAAAGCCTTTTTAATGAAATATTTGGGCGGTGTAGATGCAGTAGCTCTTTGTGTTGACAGCAAAGATAAAGACGGGAAAAACAATCCCGACAAAATCATTGAATTTGTAAAAATGGCACAACACAGTTTTGGAGCTGTTAATCTCGAAGATATAAGTCAGCCAAATTGCTTTAAAGTTCTTGATGTTCTAAGAGAAGAATGTGATATCCCTGTTTGGCATGATGATGCACAAGGCACAGCCAGTGTTACTTTGGCAGGAGTAATAAATGCCTTAAAACTGGCGGAAAAGAAAATGAGCGAAGCCAAATTTGTTCTGTTCGGAGCCGGTGCTTCAAATACCACTATTGCACGCCTACTTATTACTGATGGAGCCAATCCAAAGAATATTATAATTTTTGACAGCAAAGGAGCCCTACATAAAAATCGCAGAGATATCGAAGAAGACACAAGGTTTTATCGTAAGTGGGAATTGTGTCTTAATACTAATCCGTCTTGCATAGAAACCATGGAAGAAGCCATGAAGGGAGCTGATGTCCTTGTTTCGTTATCAACGCCGGGTCCCGACACAATAAAAAAAGAATGGATTGAACTGATGGCGCCTAAATCTATAGTTTTTGTTTGTGCCAATCCTATACCCGAAATATATCCTTATGCCGCAAAAGAAGCAGGAGCCTTTATTGTTGCCACAGGAAGAGGTGATTTCCCCAATCAGGTAAATAATTCCATTGGATTCCCCGGTATTTTAAAAGGAGCATTAATGGTTAGGGCCAAAAAAATTACAGACAACATGGCTATTGCAGCAGCTCATTCACTTGCAGATTATGCCGAAAAAAGAGGTATTAATCCTGAAAACATTGTGCCAACAATGGATGAAGCCGACATGTTTCCGTTTGAAGCTGCAGATGTTGCAATGCAAGCCATTAAAGATGGAGTGGCACGGAAAATTATTTCCAGAGAAGAAGCTTATCAATGGGCTAAAAAAGACATTGAATATTCAAGGAATTTAGTGAAATCAATGTCCGATAACGGATTTTTACAAAATCCTCCGACAGAAATTATTGAACAGGCTCTTAATTTTGCAATTAATAAAGTTAAAAATTAAACATGATACATTTTCTTCAAGGCAAAATTGCCGAAATAAATCCGGCCTACGTAGTAATTGACTGCAACGGAGTTGGCTATTTTGTAAATATTTCTCTAAATACCTTTGAGAAAATTCAGGGTAATGAAAGTATCAAGTTATTAACACATCAAATTTTTAGAGAAGACGGGCAATTTTTATTTGGCTTTTTTACCGAAGAAGAAAGATTTATATTTAAACTACTGATAAGCGTTTCGGGAGTAGGAGCCAATACCGCCCGCATTATTCTGTCATCCATGAATCCATCGGGAGTAATAGAGGCAGTTAGCAGCAATAATGTGGATTTACTAAAAAAAGTTAAAGGAATTGGTCAAAAAACAGCTGAAAGAATAATAGTAGATTTACGTGGAAAAATAGAAAAGGGAGTATATATTTCGGAAAATATTTCACCTCAACACAATACAATCAGACAAGAAACGTTATCTGCATTATCTCAACTTGGCTTTACCCGACAAGCTGCCGAAAAAGCTGTTGACCATGTGTTGAAATCGGGAGAAGTCAATACTGTTGAAGAACTTATTCGTATGGCATTAAAATATTTGTAATACAATTTGATGAATTAAGTGAAAGGGTTTGTATATTTTCCTGTTGTAACAACTATTGCATTGATTGCAGTGCAAATGTTTAAGCCTGCTCCTCAAAAAAAGGACTTGTTTTTTGAGCCCAAACAAGTGTTAGCAACCCCGTCCGACACTGATTCTTTGGCATTCCCTTTTCACGATGATCCTTATTATTCTCCCGAAGACATTAATCATCCATTATATTTATCTGACCCTAAAAACATAAAAGACACTGTTGAGTTTGATTCCGAAACAGGCGAATACGTTTTTAAAAGACAAATGGGTAATATTGATTACCGGCCTACATTTAGAATGAGTCGTGATGAATATTTACAGTATGATTTTGATAAAGCCATCAGGGATTATTGGCAAGAACGAGCAATGGCTTCAGGTAAAAGAAAAAATGATGGCGGAATTTCTTTTAATATTCCCGGATTAGGGACTGAAAGTATTTTCGGATCAAACACTATTGATATTCGTCCCTCAGGAACTGCTGAACTGATTTTTGGAGTTAATGCAAACAGGCGTGACGATCCGGCACTCAATGTGAGACAACGTCGAACGGCAAATTTTGATTTTCAGGAAAAAATTCAAATGAACGTTCAGGCAAAAATTGGCGACAAAATTGACTTTGGCGCCAAATTTAATACTGAGTCTTCGTTTGAATTTGAAAACAAAATGAAACTCAAATACGAAGGAAAAGAAGATGAAATCATCAAAAGTATTGAGGCAGGCGATGTAACTCTTCCATTAAATACAACACTTATTAACGGAAGTCAAAGCCTTTTCGGAATTAAAACCAAATTGCAATTTGGCAAAATGACGATGACTTCTGTTATTTCACAACAAAAAAGTCAAACATCTAATATTACCGTTTCAGGAGGAGCACAAACAAGCAACTTTGAGCTCTATTGTGATGAATACGAAGAAAAGAAGCATTTTTTAATTTCCCACTTTTTTAGAAACAATTATAATAAATGGCTTGAGACCTTACCAATAATAGGCTCTCCAATAAATATTACAAAAATTGAAGTTTGGGTTACAAATATTGGCGCGGCTACACAACAAAACAGAAATATTGTGGCTTTAATGGATTTAGGCGAAAAAACGCCTTATAACCCTGCTATTCCATTAAGCATGGACCCTAACGCCCAATTTCCCGATAATGAATCAAATGGCCTTTTAAACATTGTTGATATTAATCAAATTCGCGACATTAACAATGTAAATTCTTATATGAATGGCGTTGGTCTTGTTGCGGGAACCGATTACGAAAAAATTGAAAATGCCCGCTTGCTTGCACCAACAGAATTTACCTACAATTCAAAACTGGGATTTATTTCACTTAATTCTACTCTGAACGACGATCAGGTTCTTGCCGTGGCGTTTCAATATACCATACTTGGATATGACAGTGTTTTTCAGGTTGGAGAGTTTTCGAACGGAGGAATTGATGCCCCCAAATGCTTAGTGGTAAAATTATTGAAAGGTACGGCTCAAAACACAAAGGTTCCCCTTTGGGACCTGATGATGAAAAACGTTTATTCGATAGGAGGTTATCAAATCAATCCTGAAGATTTTCGATTAAACGTCTTATACAAAAGTGATGGTTTAGGTGTCCCTGCAGGGTACTTTACCGAAGGTAATTTAAAAGGTATTCCATTAATCCGCGTTTTGAACATGGACAACCTAAATGCCAATAATGATCCTGAACCCGATGGTTTTTTCGACTTTATAGACAATGCGGCAACTAATGGCGGAACCATAAATTCAAAAAACGGAAGAGTATTTTTTCCTATTCTTGAGCCATTTGGAAAAGACTTAAGAAACTTAATAGACGATCCGGCTCTTGCCGATAAATATTGCTACGACTCACTTTACACGATGACAAAAACCGGCGCCAGACAATATCCGAATAAAAACAGATTTACCATTGCAGGTGCGTTCAAGTCATCGGTTGGAAATGAAATATCATTAAACGCAATGAATATACCACAAGGTAGCGTTAAGGTTACTGCCGGAGGTATTTTGCTTACGGAAAATGTTGACTATACCGTTGATTACACACTAGGGCGTTTAAAAATAATAAATGAAGGTGTTTTGAATAGTGGCGCCCCAATTAATATTAGTCTTGAAAACAATTCGCTTTTTTCATTACAAACAAAAACATTTCTTGGCACTCACATAGATTATGACGTAAACAAAAATTTTCTTGTTGGAGCCACTTTAATGAATTTAACGGAAAGACCTTATACGTATAAAGTTAATATTGGAGAAGAGCCTATATCAAATACAATATGGGGCTTAAATTTATCCTACCAGACTGAGTCTAGGCTTATAACCAAACTCGTTGACCTCCTTCCTCTTATCGAAACAAAAGCTCCTTCGCGGGTTTCAATTGACGCAGAGATAGCCAACCTTGTACCCGGACATGCCAGAGCAATTGGAAAAACAGGAACAGCATATATAGATGACTTTGAGGGAAGTAAGTCTTCTATTGACATAAAAAATATTGGCACATGGTTTCATGCATCCGTGCCTCAGGGACAGCCTTTATTATATCCCGAAGCCAATGATGACTCCTCGTTAACAAGCGGCTATAATCGCGCAAAATTAGCTTGGTATGTTATAGATCCACTGTTTTACCGAAATAATAATCTTACACCAAAGCATATAGCAAACAACCCTGCAATGCTTTCAAACCATTACATGCGTGAAGTGCTTGAAACCGAGGTTTTCCCCAAAAAAGAAAATGTCAACAACATTGTTACAAACATTGCCGTATTCAATATGGCATACTACCCAAATGAAAAAGGACCTTATAATTATGATGTTAATACTAGTGCTGTGTCTGCCGGTATTGATGCAAACGGTAATTTACTTGATCCAAGTTCAAGATGGGGTGGTATTATGAGAAAAATAGAAACCCCGGATTTTGAAGAAACCAATGTTGAGTACATTGAGTTCTGGATGATGGATCCATTTATTTATAATCCTGCTCATTCAGGTGGAAAATTGATATTTAACTTAGGGGATATTTCAGAAGATGTTCTTAGAGACCATAGAAAAAGCTATGAAAACGGATTACCTACATCCAGTAATATTATAAATGTTGATACTACACAATGGGGAAGAGTTCCAACACTTCAGGCATTAGTAAATACTTTTGACAATGATCCAACATCGAGACAGTACCAAGATGTTGGCTTAGATGGACTTTCTAATGAAGACGAGGTATCTTTTTTCGATACCAGATATATTGATGTAGTTGCCAATGCATATGGTACTAACTCAAATGCATATGCTAAAGCTATAGAAGATCCCTCCTCCGATAATTTTCATTATTTCCGCGGTTCGGATTATGATGCTGTTGAACTGGATATCCTCGAAAGATATAAAAAGTATAACGGAGTTGAAGGCAACAGCCCTACCAGCAGCCAGTCACCCGAAAATTATCCGACATCTGCAACAACTTTACCTAATGTTGAAGATATTAACAGAGACAATACACTAAACGAATCCGAGAGGTATTATCAATATGTTATTGATATGCAACCGTCAAAAATGGTTGTTGGTCAAAATTATATTACAGATGTTTTTAACGCATCTGCAAATCTGGCAGACGGAACAACCGCGAATGTTAAATGGTATCAATTTAAAATACCGGTAAAAGATCCTGATTTAGTTGTTGGGAATATTTATGATTTTAAATCAATAAGGTTTATTCGTATTTTAATGCGAGAATTCTCCGAGCCTATTGTTTTACGTTTTGCCACATTAGAGCTTGCTAGAAGCCAATGGAGAAAATACGAAAACGCATTGTTATACCCGGGAGAATATATTCCTGGAGATGATCAAAACTCTACATCATTCGATATTTCAGCTGTTAATATCGAAGAAAACGGAAGCCGTCAGCCCATTCCTTATGTATTACCGCCAAGTATAGAACGTGAAATAGGCTGGGGTTCCAATACCATGTATCAGATGAATGAGCAAGCTCTTGTCCTTAAAGCTTGTAATCTTGTTGATGGTGACGCCCGCGCAATATATAAAACCTGCGATTTTGATATCCGTCAGTACAAGTCGCTTAAAATGTTTATTCACTCAGAACTTTCACGGCCTGATTTATATACATTAAATAACGGGGATTTAACGGTGTTTATTCGTTTAGGTACTGATTTTACCGACAACTTCTATGAGTATGAAATTCCTCTGCACCCAACAAATCTTAATGTTAATATTCATGACCCCAACATTAATAATCTGGTATGGGCTGACTCTTTAAATCTGACTTTGGATAGCCTTGTTGAATTAAAAAAACATCGCAACGTGGCTATGAGACAAGAAAATTCCGGAGTATCTCTTTTGACCCCGTATTACAAATACGACGGGCCTAACAAAATGACCATTGTGGGTATTCCTAATCTTAGCGATGTCAGAACCATTATGATAGGTATTCGTAATCCCAAGCGAAGCCCTGTTAATTTATCGGATGATGGCCAGCCAAAATGTGCCGAGATCTGGGTAAACGAATTACGATTAACCGATTTTGACGAAAAAGGCGGATGGGCAGCAACAACCAGAATAAGTGCCGACCTTGCTGATATTGGAAATGTAGCCGTAGTAGGAAATTTATCCACGGCAGGATTTGGCAGCATAGAAAAGAAAGTTTCCGAGCGACAAAAAGAAAACATAATGTCGTATGACTTGGCAACTAATATTGAGCTAGGAAAGTTTTTGCCGAAAAATTCGGGGTTAAAAATCCCAATGCATTTTGACATTAGCGAAACATTTAGCAATCCTCAGTATAATCCGTTAAATCCTGACATATATTTATCGGATGACCTCAAATTATATGAAAATAAAAACGAGAAAGATTCCATTTTGAATTTAGTTCAAAGTTATACAAGACGAAAAAGCTTAAACTTTGTAAATGTCAGAAAAGAAAAAACAGGAAACAACACCAAAAACAGAATATACGATTTATCGAATTTTGACCTTACCTATGCATACAATGAGGTTTTTTACCGTAATATAGACGTAGAATATAATCTCACTAAATCATACAGAGGTGCATTGGGATATAATTATTCGTCTAGCCCCAAAAATTATATTCCTTTTAAAAAGGTAAAAATTTTGAATAAAAAGCCTTTTAAGTTTTTTGGCGACTTCAACTTTTATTTATTGCCAAAATCGTTGTCGTTCCGTACTGATCTTGATAGGGGTTATGAAGAAAATTTATTCAGAAACAAGTCTGATGCGCTTATTTTAATTGAACCTTCTTTCTTAAAAACGTTTTCATGGAACAGAGCATATACTTTAAAATACGATTTAAGCAGAAGCCTTAAAATTGATTACATAGCAAATGCCAATGCCAGAATTGACGAACCACCAGGCAGAATTGACAAAGCCGATAGCGATTATAAGGCAAAGATGGACTCAATATGGCAAAACATAAAGTCAATGGGTAGGATAACCAATTATAACCAATCTCTCAAAATTAATTATGCACTGCCCATAAATAAACTGCCGTTATTAGACTGGATTAACTCTTCAGTGCAATATAACGGAGATTATAAATGGACAGCTGCACCTCTGTATAAAAACTCTTCCGGCGAATATGCTGAAAGCCCTTACGGAAGCACAATAGAAAATAATCGTTCCATATCCGCCAACATAAACGGAAATATGGTAAATCTTTATAATAAAATACCATATCTTAAAAAGCTTAATCAGCAAGCCAACAAGCCGCGCCAAAGTCCAAACTCAAGAGTAGAAGCATTGTTAAATGATTCCACAAATGCAAATAAGAAAGACACAACTCCTGTATTCAAAATCATTGCTGATAATTTTCTTAAATTATTAATGATGACAAAAAATGCTTCCATCTCATATACCCTGGCAGAGGGGACATTTTTACCCGGATATAGAGGAAATGTGGATATTCTTGGGATGGATTTAAATAAACAAGCGCCGGGATGGGGTTTTATATTTGGTGATCAACGCGACATCAGGCCATATTTGGTTCAGAACGATTTGCTTTCAAAAGATTCATTATTTAATAACGCATATTCGAAAAGAAAAAACGAAAATTTAAATGGCAGATTATCTATTGAACCGGTAAAAAACATGAAAATAGAAATTACAGCCATACGAAACTTTACCGAAAATCATAATGAATATTACAAATATGACGAATTGAGTAATACTTTTAAATCATATTCCGCTATTGACAACGGCAGCTATAGTCTGTCAATAATAACATGGAGTACTGCATTCGTTCAAGATTACAAAGATTATTCAAATAAAACATTCGAGTATTTTAAAGATATCAGGCCCGAAATTGCAGCACAAGTTGCCCAAAACAGCCCTGTCTGGAATGGCACATATTTTACTGACTCAATTACCGGCAAAGTGTATCCTACCGGTTATGGCCCAACATCGCAGGAAGTATTAATTCCGGCATTTCTGGCAGCATATACAGGCAACAATCCTGAAAAATTTATAAAATCCAAATTCCCTCTCATTCCTCTTCCCAACTGGCGTTTAACTTATAATGGGCTAACCGAAATTCCATGGGTTAAAAAAAGATTTAAATCTGCTTCTATGTCTCATGCTTATAGATGTACATATAATATAGGCGGATATACTTCCAATGTATTATTTTCTGATGATGCCGATGGATACACTTTGGTAAAAGATGCTTTGGGAAACTTTTTACCTAAATATGAAATTGCCCAGGTCAGCATTACTGAGCAATTTAGTCCTTTGATGAATATAGACTTAACATGGAAAAACAGCCTTATTAGTAAAATAGAATACAAAAAATCGCGAAACATGGCCGTTAGTTTTGCCAATAATCAAATGACAGAAATTATTTCGGGCGAAATTACACTTGGTCTGGGATATAGATTTAAAAATGTCGAATTCGAGGCAATGGGTAAGTCGTTCAAAAGCGATTTGAGTTTAAAAGCCGATTTTTCTGTAAGAAACAACAAAACCATTCTTCGAAAAATAGTAGAAAATGTTGATCAAATAAGTGCCGGCCAAAAAGTTGTGTCAATTAATATTTCGGCAGAATACTTATTAAGTCAAAAATTTACCATCAGGGCATTTTTTGACAAGGTCATTAACAATCCGTATATTTCATCACAATTTCTTAACAGCAATACCAATGCAGGTATTAGTTTAAGATTCTCTCTTGCACAATAATTTTTATATTGTACTTTGCCGTATTTAAAAAATAATGTAATTTTGAGCAATTAAATCAAAATAAAAATGAATATTCCTGAAAATTTGCTTTATGCTAAAAGTCATGAATGGATTCGCGTTGAAGGCGAAACCGGATTCATAGGTATCACAGATTTTGCTCAATCAGAACTTGGTGATATTGTTTATGTTGAAGTTGAGACTGTTGAAGAAACATTAGATCGGGATGAGGCTTTTGGTACTATTGAAGCTGTTAAAACCGTAACTGATGTTAATATGCCGGTTAGCGGAGAGGTAATCGAATTTAATGAAAAACTAAAAGATGCACCTGAATTAATTAATAAAGACCCATATGGCGATGGATGGATAATTAAAGTTAAGATTTCAAACCCTTCGGAGCTTAACGATTTAATGAAAGCCGAGTCCTACAAAAACCACACAGGTCATTAATTCCCAAATAATAAATATTTAAAACCACAAACTTAAAATTTTTAGCCTTTTTCTAAAATTGTATTTGTGGAATCTTTATTTTTAATCATCTTTGTTTTAAATATTTAAAACTAATTGTTATGGAAGTCAAGAAAAACCCTAAATACGATCTTGAAAAATATAAAGGATTATTTTTAGAAATAGGTTTAGTTGTTGCCCTAGGTTTAATGCTTATGGCATTTGAATGGAAAAAATACGACAAGGAAGATAGTGATTTTGATCAATTGCAAGTTGTTGACATTCCTGAAGAAATGGTGGAAATAACACGCCAGGAAGAGCCTGAACCTCCTAAACCTGAACCACAAACAACCTTACTTGAAATAGTTGATGACAATGTAGATGTTCAAGATGACTTGGATATCAACGTTGAAGATGACCAAAAAACTGAAGTTGGAAACTTTGTTGCACCAGTTGATGATGGAGAAGTGGTTGCTGTTGTTGAGGCTGAAATTTTTACCATTGTTGAAGAGCAACCGGGGTTTCCGGGAGGAGAATCAGCCCTAATGGATTATCTAAAAAATAATATCAAATATCCACAACTTGCCCGTGAAAGTAATATTCAAGGAACAGTTTTCGTAACTTTTGTTGTTGAGCCTAACGGAAGCATTTCTAATGTAAAAGTACTACGTGGCATCGGAGGTGGTTGTGATGAAGAAGCAACACGTGTTGTAAAAAATATGCCATCATGGACACCGGGTAAACAACGCGGGAAGCCTGTTCGTGTTCAATTTAACCTTCCGATACGTTTTATACTTGCAGGATAATTCTAAAAACAATATAAAAAAGACCAGTAATAGCTGGTCTTTTTTTATGTCATATATACTTTATTTTGGATTATAACTCAAATTCAAAATTCTTTACTATTCCAAATCTGAAACAATCCGAAACACTTTATCTCCCCTACGAACCAATCTTGAAACTGCAAAAGCGAAAAGCTTCCCTTTTTCTGCACAAGCAGCCTTGCCATTATCTAAATGAATTTCTTCAATAATACCCTCATACAATCCTGTTGTTGGACCGGTAATTGTTATACGTTCTCCCGGAAAAACCGGGCCGGTTTCAGCCCTGAGCTCCACAACGCCTAATTTTGAAAAATAATTGGTTACTTTCCCAATATATTCACGTCTTTCGGTTGCTGAAGACCCATGCCTGTCAGACCACTCACCTGTGGTTTTACCCAAGTAATATCCCTCCCAAAATCCACGATTATAAACCTTAGTTAACTGATTAGACCATTCTATAATTTTATCGGATGAATAAGTCCCCTCTTTAATGGACCTAACAGCTTCAGAATAAACTTTTACAACTGTGGATACATACTCAGGCGGACGCCCCCTACCTTCTATTTTAAAAATAGATACTCCTGCATCTATTAGTTTATCCAAAAATCCAATAGTGCATAAATCGCGGGGTGACATAATGTATTTATTGTCAACCTGCAATTCAATTCCACTTTCCAAATCTTTGACGAGGTATGCTCTGCGGCAAATTTGTGCGCATTGGCCTCTATTTGCACTACGGTTTAAATTGTCAAGGCTTAAATAACACTTTCCGCTTATAGCCATACAAAGGGCACCATGAGCAAACGCCTCTATGCGGACTAAATTACCTGAGGGACCGCAAATATTACGTTTAATAATATGATTATTCAAAGCTTTGACCCTTTCGAGAGACATTTCACGAGACAACACAACAACATCAGCCCATTGTGCAAAAAACTCAACCGCGTCAGCATTGGTTATATTAGATTGTGTTGACATATGAACATTCAATCCAAAATCTTTAGATTTGTTAAGCACACTTACATCTGTTGCAATTATTGCATCAATTCCAGCACTACGCGCAGCCAACAAAATCTTTTCAACTTCATCTATTTCATCATCAAAAATAACGGTGTTCAATGCCAGATAAGCTTTTGCCATATTTTCGCGGCATAGACGTACAATATTATTCAAGTCTTCTATTTGAAAATTAACGGCAGCTGATGACCTCATATTTAAATTACCTATACCAAAATATACAGAATTGGCGCCGGCGTTTAAGGCAGCTCTCAAAGTTTCGTATGAGCCAACAGGAGCTGTAATTTCAATATTCATGAAACAAAGATATGCAAGAATTTAATTATATATTAAACTTGTTGTTTAAAATGTTTTTTTTATATCTTTGAAAAGTTAATATTAAAAAAAAGCCTATGAAAAAGATTTTTTTACTATTCAGTTTCGTATTTGCAGCAACATTGATTTCATGTGGACCTACAACTGATGATGCCATTAAACACAATGACAAAATTGTTGCAGACCAAAAGAAAATGCTTGAACTTGAAAGCAATTTTGTAAACTCTATTATTGACAACGCAAAAATTTCAATAATAGAAAACAATTATGGCAAATATATTGATTTTCTGAAAGAAACAGAACAAAAGTATGCCGACATGAAAAGCTTTGATGATAAAGATACTTTTAGAAAAGCAATGATTGATCTGGTTGGTACATTCAAAAAGGTGGCTGAAAACGAGTATAAAGAAATGCTTGACATTTTCAAAAAAGACATCGATGAGTTATCAGAAAAAGATTTTAACAGATGGGAAGAACTCACCAATATTATTGACGAAAAAGAAGGTAAGGCCAATAATGCGTTTTTGGATGCACAAAAAGAATTTGCCAAAGAATATAAATTTGAATTACAATAATTTAATTTATATTTACAAACTTAAAGCTGCCGGAAAAATGGCAGCTTTTTTTTATTTATAAAACACCCAAAACAAGTCATTATTACCTACCTTTGCATAAGAAACACCATTATGCGTAAAATATTATTTTTGCTGTTGTTAATTGCTTGTTGTACAACAGCTTGCGGACCGTCAGAGCAAAATCGAAAAGAAGCCGGAGAAATATATACGACTTCTTTAAATTTGATAAAAAACATTAATCAACACGACAGTATATACGTAAATTGCGTACAATACTTAATGAGAGAAATTCAAACACCAAGTATTCAAAAAAACAAAAAAAAGCTTCAAAACTTATCTGACAGCATAGCATTGTTGGAAAATCTTAATGATTCTCTTATTTACATTGTTGAAAAGTCGAAGACACAATTAAATGATTTACAAATTGATAAGTCAAAATATAAATTATTTAAAGCAACCGACAGCATTTTCAACACATATTTGAATGTGGCAAATTATGAATATAAAAACATAAACGAAAAAATGAAGACAATTTCCTTACCGGTAAAAGATTCGGAATATACCATATTGCTAAAATTATCTTTCAAGGCAGACTCTTTATTGAATTCAGCCATAAAATATTTTAACAATGAAAGTGCAGAGTTTTATGAAAAATATGGTCTGAAAGAAATAGCAAAATAATATAATTATAGCAAAATTTCTATTGTACTTTAATAACGGAAATATTCAATTCTTCAAGTTGTTTTTCATCAACAAACGAAGGAGAATCCGCCATTAAATCACGACCGGAATTATTTTTGGGGAAAGCAATAAAATCGCGGATATTATTTTGTCCGGCCAAAATAGCTGCAAAACGATCAAATCCGAAAGCTATGCCACCATGAGGTGGAGCACCATATTCAAATGCACCAAGCAAAAATCCAAATTGAGCAGCTGCTTCGTCTTCAGTAAAACCTAAAGCTTTAAACATCCGCATTTGTAATTCCTTATCGTGAATACGAATACTACCTCCCCCTATTTCCACACCGTTAATAACAAGATCATAAGCATTTGCGCGTACGGCTGCCGGATGACTTTCTAATTTGTCAATATCTTCTGCCATTGGAGAAGTAAAAGGGTGATGCTTTGCAAAAAACCTGTTTGCCTCCTCGTCCCATTCCAATAAAGGGAAGTCAACAACCCAAAGCGCAGCATATTTTGAAGAATCGCGCAGCGCAAGCCGATTGCCAAGTTCAAGTCTTAATTCACCGGCAATTTCAAAAATATTTTTCTTGTTTCCGGCAACAATAAGTAATAAATCGCCATCGAAAGCATTGCAATGTTTTTTCCAAGCCAGCAAATCTTCTGAATTAAAAAATTTATCAACGGATGACTTGGCAGTTCCGTCACTTAAAAATTTTGCCCAAATAAGGCCTGAGGCACCAATTTGTGGTCTTTTAACCCAGTCAGTAAGGTCATCAATTTGTTTGCGGGTATATTCAGCAGCTCCCTCAGCAACAAGAGCAAGAACATAATCGGCAGAATCAAAAACCCCAAAACCTTTGTTTTTACAGAGACCTGTAATATCATGAATTTGCATGCCAAATCTAATATCAGGTTTGTCACTACCATACAATCGCATTGCATCATTATATGGCATTCGTATAAAATCAGGCAATTCGATATTTTTTATTTTTTTAAACAGCTGTTTTGTCATTCCTTCAAACACCTCTAATACATCATCCCTGCCAACAAAAGACATCTCGCAATCTATTTGTGTAAATTCAGGCTGTCTGTCGGAACGCAAGTCTTCGTCACGAAAACATCGCACTATTTGAAAATAACGATCAAAGCCTGAAACCATCAGCAACTGCTTAAATGTTTGCGGTGATTGTGGTAATGCATAAAACTGATTTGCATTCATACGTGAAGGAACAATAAAATCACGGGCTCCTTCGGGAGTTGAACGAATAAGATACGGTGTTTCTATCTCCATAAAATTCTTTCCGCTCAAATAATTTCTAACCTCAAGCGCCATCTGGTGCCTCAATTGTATATTATGTTGAAGAGGCGGCCTGCGCAAATCCAAATATCTGTATTTCATCCGCAATTCTTCGCCACCATCTGTATTGGTTTCAATGGTGAATGGAGGCAATATGGATTTATTAAGTACTTCAAGCTTTTGGACTTCAATTTCAATATCGCCTGTTGGTATATTTTTATTAATGTTACTGCGCTTTCTTACAATACCTTCTGCTTTTATAACGTATTCGCGACCCAGTTCACGAGCCGCTTCGCATAAATCTTTATTTATGTCAAGGTCAAATATTAACTGAGTAATACCGTATCTGTCACGTAAATCAACAAAAGTCATTCCTCCTAAATCGCGAATTCGTTGCACCCAGCCACTAAGCACAACTTTTTCATTAATGTTTTCAATGCGTAATTCACCGCAAGTATGAGTTCTGTACATAAACAAAATTTTTGCGAAATTACAATAATCAATTGTTTTAAAAGTTTAATTTTACGTATTAAATTCATTATGATAGTTAAAAACATATTCTTTTATATATTTTTTTTATTTTTAGTTTCAGCAAATTGCCAACAAAATATAATCTACAATGGCGATTTTGAAATATATGACAATTGCCCCGAAGATTATACGCATTACTTGGAGGGAATTACCGAATTAGTTCCGGGCTGGTTTATCAGTAATACTTCAACACCGGATTATTTTAATCGCTGCAGTATTAAAAGCAAAGTAGGAGTACCAAATAATTTTGCCGGCAATATGGAACCGCATGGTGGCAATGCTTATGTAGGCATGATATTGAGGGCAGACTCAAACAGATATCTTTTTTCAAGAGGTTATAACGAGCATTTACAAACAATTGTAGCGACTCCGTTAGAAAGAAACAAGCTTTATTGTTTGCAATTTTATTATACCCTATCAACTTACAGTGGCATTGCTTCTAACGGTTTATCGGTATATATAAGTAATTCCCGGCCCATACTTGATGAAGCTGCCGAAAATTATTCATTTATTCCGCAACTTGAAATAAAGCATGACAGTATTTTGAGCGAACAAAAAAAATGGAATTTGTTTTCAGGACTCTTTATGGCAAGTGGAGAGGAAAAATATATTACAATTGGCAATTTCACCAATTACGATGAGACCAAATATATTACAATTGTAAAACAAGCCACTTCGGAAATACATTCATTTGCGTATTATTTATTTGATGATTTTAAATTGTATAAGGTCAAAAATGAAAGCGAATGCATTTGCAATGTGGTACAAAATCAGCTGGATTCGTTCCCTGATACAGGGTTTGAAATAAATGACACTTTGTTTATGGAAAACATTGAAATTGGCGAAGTAATAATTCTGCGAAATATATATTTTGAATTCGACAAAACCCAGTTATTGCCTCATTCATATACCGAGTTAAACAAAATATATGATATTCTTACAATGTATCCTAAAATGACTATTGAAATTCTGGGGCACACCGATAATATAGGCAATGAACGTTACAATCAGGCTTTAAGCGAAGCAAGGGCAAAATCGGTTTTAGAGTATCTTTACAATAAAGGAATAGAACTGTCGCGTATGAAATATTTTGGCTATGGCAGCAAACTGCCTATTGCCGACAATAATTTTCCTGAGGGAAGAAAATTAAACAGACGTGTGGAAATAAAAATTCTGAGTAAATAATGAATAATACAGATGAAAAATTTATGGCTGAAGCTTTAAAAGAAGCACAAAAAGCCTTTGATAATGATGAGGTTCCCATAGGTGCTGTTTTGGTTCACAACAACAATATAGTTGCCAGGGCATATAATCAAACCGAAACATTAAAAGACGTTACTGCACATGCCGAAATTTTGGTTATTACTTCGTACTCGGCAGATTCGGGCATGAAATATCTTGATGATTTTACTCTTTATGTAACTTTGGAGCCATGCACCATGTGTGCCGGTGCAATAAAATGGGCAAGAATAGGAAGACTGGTATATGGAGCTGATGATACAAAATTTGGATATACAATGTTTTCAGAAAAAATATTACACCCTAAAACTATTGTTACAAAAGGAATTTGCCAAAATGAAAGCTCTAAGTTGTTGAAAAAGTTCTTTTTGAAAAAACGTTTATGAAACTTGAAATTTTAGCTTTTTTAAACAAATTTGTCTATTTAATGAATAAGATTTGAGATTAATTATTATTTTTGTAAATTAATAAAAAATATTAACTCATGAATAGAAATTTATTACTGGCTTTATTGTTAGTTTTTACATCTGTATTTGTGATAGCGCAACCTTTTGATAACATATCAAAAATGCAAGGCGACAAAAAGTACAAAGCCGCATATGACAAAGCAGAAGCGGCATTACTAGACCATAATTATGAAGAAGCCTTAAAAATTTATTTAAAATGGGATTCGATTTATCCAAACAATGCAAATCTTAATTTCAAAATAGGTTATTGTTACGCAAATTTAAGCAGCGATAAACCTCGCGCCATACCTTATCTTGAAAAAGCATCCACTTCAGTTGTCAGGGAATATGCAGGTGATTATATTGAAAGCAATGCTCCTGTTGACTTGTTTATGATTCTTGGCAATGTGTATCACATTGACTATAAATTTAATAAGGCAATTGAGAATTATGATAAATTTATTAAATATGCAGAGTTTGATGCACCTGAATTAGTGGATTCTGTAAAAATGCTTAAAGAAAAGTCGTATGCTGCTGTGCGTATTATTAATAATCCATTAAGCATTAAAATTGAAAATGTTGGTGAAAACATAAATACTATATATCCGGAATACAGCCCCATCATTACTCTGGATATGAAAACCTTGTATTTTACCAGTCGCAGAGAAGGAAGCACCGGAGATAAAAAAGATGCAAAAGGACTTTATTACGAAGATGTTTATTATTCCACACTTGGATCTGATAATAAATGGACAAGTGCAAAACATATCGGAGGAAAAATAAATACCATTGGTCATGAAGCTACTATCAGCATTTCACCTGATGGGAAAACAATACTTCTTTACCGCGATGATAAAGGAGATGGTAATATTTATTATTCCGAATTACTTGAAAATAATGAATGGAGTAAGCCCGAAAAATTTCCTGAGCCAATAAATTCAAAATATTGGGAAACACATGCTTGTTTTTCGCCTGACATGAAATCAATTTATTTTGTTTCCAATCGTCCGGGAGGCTTTGGCGGACGCGATATTTGGGTTTCCGAAAAAATAAAAGGTCGCTGGTCGGAGCCTGAAAACCTTGGCCCAACAATAAATACACCTTTAGATGAAGATTCTCCATATATGTTACCTGATGGCATGACTCTTTATTTTTCATCTCAAGGTCATGAAAACATGGGTGGATTTGATATTTTCGTAACAACACTTTCCGAAGACGGATTCTGGTCAACTCCTGAAAATATGGGATATCCTGTTAATACAACCGAGGATGATATTTTTTATGTTCCTACTCCTGACGAAAAACATGCTTATTATTCTTCAGCAAAAAACTATGGAATTGGCGGACAAGACATATACTACATGACTATAGTTAAGGCTAAGAAAAAAACTGTTTCTTTGCATGGAAGAGTGGCAGATGCCAATTCTTACAAAGCATTGCAGGCTGATATTGAATTTTATTCAAAAAACAAAGAACAATTAGTGGCCATATTATCATCAGAAAAAGATGAAGGGATATATAAAACAACTTTAATGTTAGGTGATGAATATACCATCAAGGTAAAAGCAGATGGCTACAATGAAAACATCTATACTTTGGCTGTTGCAGAAGATGAAAAGAGAGACGAATTAGTGCTTAATATGTTCTTGAATAAGATATTACTAGCCGGTGATACAGCCAAAGCAAATATTGAAGATATAAACGTTGGTGCAAAATTTACCCTGAACAATATCTTTTATGATTTTGACAGAGCAACTCTCCGTCCGGAATCAATTGAAGAATTGACCAGATTGGTTAAATTAATGAACGATATTCCGACTTTAAAAATTGAAATTATGAGTCATACGGATAATATTGGCTCTGATGAATACAACATGAATTTATCAAACAGACGTGCTGAATCTGTTGTTACATATTTAATTCAATCAGGTATTTCAAAAGATCGTTTAGTTGCAAAAGGTTATGGTAAAACTCAACCGGTTGCCACAAATACTACTCCAGAAGGACGCCAAGCCAATCGTCGAACAGAGTTTCGCGTTCTCAGTAAATAATATCTGTGTTAAAAAAAATGTAATTTTGTAAAAATAAGAAATATAAGCTGTTATGAAAAAGTTGATTATTATTTTCTTGCTTGCCATTTCATCAATTTTAAAAGTATCTGCTGATGAGGGAATGTGGCTTCCCCTGTTGATAGACAGGCTGAATTATACTGATATGCAAAAAATGGGGCTTCAGCTAACTGCCGAAGAAATATACAGTATTAATCATGCCAGCCTTAAAGATGCCATAGTTTCAATGAACGATGGAATGTGCACTGCATTTATGGTGTCTAAAGAAGGACTTATGATGACTAACCATCATTGTGGTCTAGAGTATATTACGGAAAACTCCATAAAATATAATTCGGATTACGTTCAAAATGGCTTTTGGGCATTGGATAAAAAACAAGAATTATATAATCCAAACCTAAAAGCCACATTCCTGGTGCGTATCGAAGATGTTAGTCAAAAAATTCTTCCTTATTTGAAAGATAATATGACTCCTGCTGAACGTAGCGAAAAGATTAAAGAAATATCTTCAAAATTAGTTAATGAGGCTATTGGTGGAACTCATTATGAAGGAGAAGTGAAATCATTTTTTAAAGGAAATGAATTTTATCTTTTTATATATGAGGTTTTTCGCGATGTCAGGCTGGTAGGTGCTCCTCCCATGCCTTTAGGTAATTTTGGCGCAGATTCCGACAACTGGCTTTGGCCACGTCATACAGCAGATTTTTCTTTCTTCCGCATTTATATGGGACCGGACGGTAAACCTGCACCTTATGACAAAAGAAAAAACATTCCTTATGTTCCAAAATATTATATTCCTGTCTCAACCAAAGGAGTTAATGAAGGTGATTTCACGATGGTTTTAGGATATCCGGGAACAACTGACCGTACAATGACTTCAAGTGGACTAAACCTTACACTTGAAACCATTAATCCTGCAATAATAAAAATTCGTGATGCCAAATTAAGAATCATGAAAGAAGATATGGATCGTGATCCTTCTATTAAGCTTATGTATCGTTCAAAATATAACAGATCTTCCAATTACTGGAAGTATTACATTGGACAAATTGAAGTATTGAAACGCCTTAAAGCTTCAGACAAGAAAAAGCAAATGGAGGCAGATTTCACAAAATGGGTAAATGCAGATCAATCACGCAAATCAAAATATGGTAATGCCTTAGCTATAATTGATGAGGCAACACACGAAATTACCAAATATCGTAAGGCATTAATTTATTACAAAGAATGCGTATTTAGAGGAACAGAGATTATTTCTTTTGCCAATAAATTTGACTCTTTGTATTACTTTTTAAACAAAACCGATATTCCTGCCGAGCAAAAGGCTGCAAAAATTGCTGATTTAAGTACCAAACTTAAATATTATGCATCAAATTATTATTTCAATGCTTATAATGTTGATGTTGACAAAAAGATTTTTGTGGCACTTTTACGTATCATGAAAGATGACATAGACACCGAATTCTACCCCTCAATATTTGATGAAGTTGATAAAAAGTTTAAAAATAATTTTACCTTGTATTCAAATTACGTATTTGAAAAATCAATTTTTTCAAGTAAAGAAATGGTATATGAATTTTTAAGAGAACCTAATGCCAAGGTTTTAGATAAAGATCCAGGATTTATTGCTATGATGTCTTTTAATGACAAATACAATCAAATTAAAGAACAAGCCGCAGCAATTGAACTAAAACTTGAAAATGGGGAACGGTTGTATATGAATGGGCTAATGAAAATGTATGAAGGAAAGAAAAAGTTCTATCCCGATGCAAATAGCACTATGCGCCTTACATATGGTAAAGTAACTAATTATACGCCTACCGATGGTGCCGAACAACCTTTTTACACTACCTTATCCGAGTTATTAGCCCGTGAAGATGCTAATAATCCGGATTTTATTGTTCCTGAAAAACTTAAAGACTTGTATAACAAGAAAGAATATTCTAAATATACAAATTCTAAAGGAGAAGTTCCTGTTTGCTTTTTAACTGACTGTGATGTAACAGGTGGTAATTCAGGTGCACCAATATTAAATGCCAAGGGTGAACTCGTTGGTATTATTTTCGATATAAATTGGGAAGCTACAGCGTCTAGCTTAAGCTATGTTCCTGATCAAACAAGAGCTATTTCAACAGATATTAGATACATTTTATTCCTTATTGAAAAATATGCCGAAGCTACTAATATCATTCAAGAACTTGACTTGAGAAAATAGCTTTTTGCAACACAAATTATTAAAAAAAAGCCGCTATTTAGCGGCTTTTTTGTTTTTACAGAAACTTATTAGTGTTTTATGTTATTCAAAAAAACAAAATCCTCTTGTCAAATATAAAGACATCATAAATAATTAAGAATTTAAATACCTAATTATACTCTAATTTTGCATTGAAATTCTTAAAGGAATTAAAAATACTTCTTTTTCAATTTAATTTCTATGAACGAAACTTCTCAGGCACGCAAGGCTATTCTATTGCAAAAATTTTTATTTGCTTTTATAATCGCATTTTTTGCAAACTTAAACATTGTTAATGGGCAGCAATACAATGTGGCAGGAAATGCTTTTTGGAATGGAAATCCAGGATGTTACACATTAACAAATACCACCGGGCAATCAGGTGCAGTTTGGAATGTTAACACAATAGATCTTACGCAACCAATTGACATTACCCTTACATTAAATTTTGGCTGCAATGACGCAGATAACTACCCTGATCCAAATTGCGGTGCTGATGGTATAAGCTTTGTTCTGCAGCCAAACGGAACGGGCTCATTTGGTTCCGGTGGTGGCGTGGGATTTAATGGAATATTTCCGTCTTTTGGTGTGGTAATGGATACCTACACAAATGGACCTGATGACAATTTTGCTTATGATGGAGGTGTTGATCATATTTCAATTAATATAAATGGGAATGTAACTCACGGAACAGCCAATGAACTTGTGCCTCCGTCTGTTGGCGCCGCAAGTGGCTTCCCAACAAATATTGAAGATTGCAACGATCATATTTTTCGATTTATCTGGGAACCTGACCCGGTTTTGGGAGGAACTGCCGTTGTTTATTTTGACGGAATACCAATGCTTAGTTATACCGGAGACATTGTAACAAATGTTTTCAATGGAAACCCCGTTGTATATTGGGGTGTAAGTGCTTCAACAGGCGGTTGCTGGAATGTTCAAACTGTATGCATGACAGTGGTTGCAAGTTTCACAACTACAGGTAGTTATTGCAAAGGCAGCCCTATCCAGTTTCAAGACCAAAGTATAAGCGGAACTACCATAAATTCATGGAACTGGGACTTTGGTGATGGCACAACATCAAATCAGCAAAACCCTGTTCACACCTACGATGCCCCGGGTGATTATCAGGTTGTTATGTCAATAACCAATATTTCAGGATTTAGCTCAACAATTACACAAGAAATTTCTATTCTGGCACCAATTGTTTCTATAGATAGTGTTGGGCCCGTTTGTGAAGGTGATATGATAACCCTTAACGGACATGCCACTCCCTTTCCCCCGACAATGATTCAGACAAGTTCTTTTTCCAACACCAATGCCATGCCTATCCCTGACGGAGGAATAGGTACTTCATGGTCAGGTACAGGAGGAAATTTTGCCACATCAAATATTGCTGTTACCGGACTTACTACAGGATGGAGTATTGAATCTGTCTGCCTAAATATCACCCATTCATACGACGGCGATTTGATAATTTATCTTAAAGACCCCTGCGGAAATTTAATGTTGCTTTCACGAAGTAATGGCAGTAGCGGTGATAACTATACAAACACTTGTTTTAGCCCTGCTGCAAATGCCAGTATAACAACCGGTTTTCCTCCTTTTTCAGGAACATGGATACCACAAGCCGGAGCAGCAGCATGGAATACTTTAACATCTTGTGCTAATCCCAATGGAAATTGGAGTTTGCTTATTGGTGATACATATTCTTCCGACAACGGGTCATTAAATAATTGGAGTATTACTTTTGTAAATCAAATTCCAGTAACCGTAAACTATATCTGGCAACCCCTTAATGTATCTACTACTCTTACACCCAGCTTTAATGCCACAAATTCGGAATGGATTTATTTATCGGCATCAGATAATTTGGGATGTTCCGACATGGATTCAGTCTATCTAACTGTAAATCCAGTTCCTATAATTTCAATTATTGGAGACACTATTTGCCCTGGTGAGCAAGCTACCATAACTGCATCAGGTGCTCAAAACTATTTATGGAATACTTCAGCCACAATAAATCCTTTAGTTGTTTCACCTTCAGCAACCACCACATACACAGTAACGGGAACAAGTAATAATTGCAGTTCTTCAGCATCTGCTCAGGTTATTGTTAATCCATCACTTACGATAACATTGGTTGGAGATACTATTTGCGAAGGGGAACATAGTATTTTAAATCCGTCCGGAGCTGATGCGTATTTATGGAATTCAGGATCAACAGATAATCCTTATGAGGTGCAACCCTCCACTACAACCACATATTCTGTTACAGGCACTAATATTTCTGGCTGCAGCGGAACAGCGTCTGCTCAGGTATTAGTAAGGCCAAATCCTTCTATTACCATAACAGCTCCTGCTGTATGCGAGGGCACAAGCGGCACTATTACAGCCAGTGGTGCTGCTTCATATAATTGGTCAAACGGATCAACCAACAACCCCTTGGTGCTTCAGCCTGCCGTTGCCGGCACATATACTGTTACCGGCACCACATTGGGATGCATAGGAACCGCTTCTGCTACACTTACCGTAAATCCGCTGCCTATTCCTCAATTTGTTTCATCTGCCACAAAAGGATGTGCTCCACTTGAAATTAACTTTACCGACCAGTCAACAGGTAATATTACTCAATGGCAATGGAGAACTACGTCAGGCATTTTTAGTGTTAATCAAAATCCAACCCATACTTTTAGTCAGGCAGGGACTTACCCGATTACTTTAACCGTAACTACAGATGAAGGATGTACAGCATCAATCACACCAATAAACATCTCTGTTATGCAAGTAATAGCTCATATTATTACAAACAGCCATGTTTTTCAGTCCGGAGACAATATTAATTTCTTTGATGGCAGTATGGGCGCCAGTTCGTGGCAATGGGATTTTGGAAATGGCGAACAATCAAATCTGCAACATCCCGGCACAATGTATGATCAGCCCGGAGAATATACAGTAGTTCTTACAGTGCAAAATCAAGAAGGATGCACAGATTCTGACTCAACACTTTTGGATATCAGGCCACTGTTTACAATATATATACCCTCAGCTTTTAGTCCAAACGACGATGGAATAAATGATTTATGGTATCCTTATGGCGAAAGCTGGAATATAAATCAATACGAAATAGAAATTTTTGACCGCTGGGGTAATATGGTATTCCATTCAACCGATATTAATACGCCATGGGAAGGACCTGAATATTCAGGAACAAACTCTACACAGTCGGTTTACTCTTATCGTATTAAAATAACTGATACTAATGGCATAACCCATATTTATTCGGGCGGCATTACGGTGTTTCAATAAAAACAATTAATTACTTTTGTTGTTAATATATTTAGTCAACAATTTTTTAAATGGTTCTTTTTCTTCGTGAATTCTCATTTTCAAGTTGAAAAAAACATCGGGCTTCAACTCCGGGAACATAATACATATCTCATTAAGAATACGTATTGAATTATTTCTGACAGCGACCGGCATTTTTTGATTAGTTGCATATTTAAGGCACAGTTCATACAAAATACCTATTTGTTCATCGCTAAGTTCTTTTATATACCGAATTAGCATTAAAAGGAATTGCCGCCGGGGACCATCATTTTTAAACAAGGGCAAATGACTGATTATTTTTGGAATCAAGCATTTGGCAAATCCGTGACTTAATTTATCAGCTTTCTCTATAACGTTTGAAGCCCTCATGTCATAAGGGTATATATTGCCAAAAGCAATGTTTTCAAAATCCTTCAATAACTCAGGCTTTTCAAGTAATAACGCTGCAGCCCTATCGGCAGTTGACCTGCCGCTGTCGTAAATAATTTCCTCTTTAATCACTTTTATCATTTCCATATTACAACGGATCAACATCCAGAATTACACGTACACCCTTATTGTCAGAATTGTTTAATAAATCTGCAACCTGAGATAAAATCCATGTTTTGTAGAAACCCAATTCGTTATTTTTGGATAGTTTAACAAGAATGTTCTGAATATAAAAATTCTTTATTCTTGAAACCGGAGGAAATTCAGGACCTAACAATTGCTTGTCTTTCAATCGCTTTTTTAAAAAATCCTTCAGCATATTTGAAGCTGCAATTACATTATTCTTTTCTTTATGTAATACAGATATGCGGATAATTCTTATAAAAGGCGGATAAAGAAATTTTTTTCGCGACAGAATTTGCTGTTCCATAAATTCAACATAGTTGCCCTCGGCTACATATTTTACAATAGGATTTTCCAGGTCATAAACCTGAATATACACTTTGCCTTTAGAATCTCTTCTGCCTGCTCTGCCGGCTACCTGCATTAAAGTCTGAAAAGCCTGTTCGTGCGACCTGAAATCGGGAAACGAGTGTAAATTATCTGCATTTAATATGCCCACAACATCGACCCTGCTAAAATCAAGGCCTTTAGTTATCATTTGAGTGCCGACAAGGATGTCAAACCTGCCTTCGTCAAATCCTTTGAATATATCAGTCATTGCCTTTTTACCGCGTGCAGAATCCATATCCATTCTGGCAATACGATACTCCGGAAAAATTATTTGAAGTTCATCTTCTATTCTCTGGGTTCCCATGCCTTTCATAAGTATTTGAGAACTTTTGCACAAGGGACACGCTTTTGGTGTACTATCGGTATAACCGCAATAATGACATTTTACCAATTCTATGTTTTTGTGATAGGTCATAGACACATCACAATTTCGGCAAACCGGAGACCAGCCACATTCGGCGCATTCAATCCATGTGCTGTAACCCCTGCGATTTTGAAATAAAATTACCTGTCGTTTTTGCTCAACTGCCTTTTTTATTGAATCATACAATTCGGGGCTAAGAGGTCCCAGCATTTTTTTTCTAAACGTGGCGCTACGAATATCTATTATATTAATTTCAGGTTGAACGGCAGTACCAAAACGCTCAGACAAATCAACACGACTATACATTTTATTTTGAGCATTTACCCATGTTTCGAGTGATGGTGTTGCCGATCCCAAAATTATTTCAGCTTTTGTCATACTTGCCAGCATAACTGCGCTATCCCGCGCATTATATCTGGGAGCAGGATCATGTTGTTTATAACTGCTGTCATGTTCTTCGTCAACAATTATAAGTCCTAAATTGTCAAACGGCAAAAACAACGCAGAACGAGCACCTAAAATAACTTTTGGCGATTTCTTTTCCAAAACCTCATTCCATATTTCTACCTTTTCCTGAGCATTAAAACGTGAATGATAAACCAACAGGTCTTTTCCAAAATATACCCGCAAACGGGTCACCATATAATCCGTCAGAGCAATTTCAGGCAATAAATACAAAACTTGCTTACCTTTATTAAGCATGTCCTGTATTAATCTAATATAAATTTCGGTTTTACCACTACCTGTAACGCCAAACAACAAAATTGGCTTATCTAAGCCCATTGCGGTTTTTATATCGTTAAAAGCTTTTTGCTGCGCATCAGAAAATATATAATTATTATCGAAATTTTTATTAACCGGTCTTGTATCCAAACGGGAAATTATGCGTTCGGTTTGTATCAATACCTGTTTTTTAATCAATGCCCCCACCGCCGAAGCACCGGCAGCTTTATTCAACTCCGACAAGATTATTTCTTTTTTCCCGCGCGCCATATTAAAAAACTCAAGTAAAGCGCGAAACTGAGCAGGTGATTTTTTTTCAAGTTTCACCATTAAAGCATTCAACAAACCCTCATTTTCGTAATCTTTTGATATAGAAATAATTTTTTCCTTTTTGGGTTTGTATCGGTCTTCAAGCTCTTCTACAGGATATAAAACCTTTTTTATAATTAATGACCTGATAAGTTGTTGTACCGATGTTTTTCCCACAACGGCCTGTATGTCTGAAATTGTAAGCTTTTCATTATTAATGGCGGCTTCAGCAATCATGAATTCATCATCGGACAAATTATCGAATTTGTCGTTAAAATCGGGATTCAAGACATATATGGTATTGCTTTCTATTTTAAGCCCTGCCGGTATAGCTGCATTCATCACATCGCCCATTGAGCACATGTAATACGACGACATCCATTCCCAGAACCTTAGCTGAAGACTATTTACTATTGGGCTTGCATCAAGTACATCAGAAATCTCTTTTATTTGAATATTATCATTTTGCGCTTCTTCGGTAATGTTAACAATAATTCCGGTATAAAATTTTTTTGCACCAAAATTAACTACTACCCGCTTGCCAACCGATACCTGATCTTTATACTTATCAGGAATCTTATAAGTAAAATAATCTTTTACTGGTAGCGGCAAAACAACTTCGGCAAACACAAATACTGATTAAATAGATAATATATGAATCATTTCTTTTAAATCGGTACGCACTTTATTGGTATTCTTGACGGCAAGATTAAAAGGTGTTTCAACAACTTCGCGTTTAACAATACCTATCATCACTCCCGACCTGCCTTCTAAAAGTGCCTTGACTGCATGGAATCCGTATTGGCTGGCATATACACGATCCATACATGTGGGAGTTCCCCCGCGTTGAATATGTCCCAATATGGTAACCCGTATATCATAATTAGGCAAACGCTCCCGTACTTTTTCCGCAACAACAAATGCACCTCCGCTTTCATCGCCTTCGGCAATTATAATAATACCACTGGTTTTATTATGTCTGCGCCCATTTTCAACTTTGTCGATTAATTCGTCAATTAATGTGGGAGTTTCGGGAATTAAAATATCTTCGGCACCTACAGCTATACCGCTTCGCAAAGCTATAAATCCGGCATCGCGACCCATAACTTCAATAAAGAAAAGTCTTTCGTGAGAATCGGCTGTATCGCGAATTTTATCTACTGCCTCAACTACAGTATTCAATGCAGTGTCATAACCTATACAATTATCTGTTCCGCTCATGTCATTATCAATAGTACCGGCTATGCCGACTATTTTAACATCAGGATACTCAGTCATAAAATCGTTTGCTCCCCGAAATGTTCCGTCGCCACCTATTACTACCAATGCATCAATTCCGGCATCAATCAAATTATTATATGCACGTTCCCTTCCTTCTTTTGTTCTGAATTCCTTGCTTCTGGCAGTTTTCAACATGGTACCGCCCCGCTGAATTATATTGGCAACACTTTTTGCATCAAGTTCAACAAAATCTCCCTCTACCAAACCCTGATATCCATGCCGGATTCCCGTTACAAGCAATCCGTGATAAATTGCCGTACGCGTAACTGCCCGTATTGCAGCATTCATGCCGGGCGCATCGCCGCCCGAGGTAAGTACTCCAATTCTTTTTATTTTATCCATTATATGTTTTTTTGCCTAATACAAAGGTAACAAAAAGCAAAATGAATTATTTATGCCGCATAATAAATTATTGTTTAAACTCTTAATTTATTTGAGCTAAACTCTTATTCACGGCTATTAATACTCAAATTCATTATATAGCTTGCCACTTCTTCAGCCGAAATATCTCTCATACAACTGCATGACAATGTTTTTTTACAGGCTGAACATTTTTTATCCGACACAAAAACCCTTGTGTTTTGTCCTACAGGAGCCCAACGGCCAGGATGCATAGGACGAATAGGCGGATACAGGCCAACAGAGTTAATGCCAAGTGCCGCAGCTATATGCAGCGGGCCAGTACTTGCCGCTACAAGCCCATCGCATTGCCCGATAAAATATATTAATTCATTCAACGAAAGTTTTCCCGACAAATCAATTACTAATGGAAATGGCTCTGACAGCAAGCTGCGGAACAATTCGCCTTCTTTTTCGGTTCCTGTTAAAAAGATTTTGAATTCATCTGCCGGCAAATGTTTTATAAGCTCGGCAAATCTGTCAATTCCCCACTCTCTTGCACTGCCCTTTGAGCCCGGATGCAAAATAAGATTGAATTTATTTGAGTCAATAATATTATTTAAATCTCCCTTTTGCTCATTATTTTTAGTAAGCAACTGCATGCTGCGCAATTGTTCCGGCGAAGGAATATGAGAAATACCAAAGCCTTTCAGTAATTCAAAATTTAATTGAGCTTCATGCAAATCGGAATTTTTTCGGGTAAAATTTATGTTTCTGTTGCAATAAAGCCAATGAAACGTTCTGTGCGATGTTCCAATACGTAATGATATTCCGGCTTTATATGCTGCTTTGGCTATTACCTTTCGCGGGAAAACATGTATTATAGAGTCCGAATTTAGTTTTTTTAATTCTTCGACAGAATTGTTTGAAATATCATCCCAGCTAATAAAAATATCAACTGCAGGACAAAGCTCCACTATAGGCTTTGTATAATTTCTTCCTAAAAAAATAATTTCACAACCCGGCTTTTGTTGTTTTAAATAAACAGCCAAAGGCAAAGTTAGCACAACATCGCCTATAGCATCAGTTCTACTTATTATTATTTTTTCAGGAATCATTTATTAAATTTAAAAATAATAAAATTAAGCCGGTTAAAACTATTCATTCATCCAATTATCCAGTTCACGGCGTTCTTTTTTAGTCGGTCGTCCTGTTCCTTTTGGGCGTTGAAACACAAGACGCTCACGTATTAAATCCAGCTTTTTAAATTCTTCGTCAGGGGTAAGTTCAATAATATAATCAGACAGCAATTTTGCACCAACACGCGATTTTGGCAAATCAACAATCTTAATTGTACGTGTATATGCGTGTAATTTTATCTCGATAATTTCGTTTGCGGCAACCTCTCTGGCCGGCTTCACTACCTGCCCATTAATGCTTAATCGTCCGTTTCGGCAAGCTTCGGTAGCCATTGTGCGCGTTTTGTAAACTCTTACACACCAAAGAAATTTATCGATGCGCATACAAAGCTATTTTTCTCTGAAAAACAATTGAATATTACATCCCTGCAAATCGAAATTCTCGCGCAATTTTTTTTCAACAAAGCGTTTATATGGTTCTTTGATATATTGCGGCAAATTACAAAAGAACACAAAGGCAGGGTATGCCAGCTGCAACTGGGTAATATACTTAATTTTTACCCGTTTGCCTTTATACGTAGGGGGAGGCATTTCAGTAAATATAGGCAATAAAATATCGTTTAATTTAGAAGTAGAAATCCGCCTGCTACGATTTTCGTAAACCTTTTGCAGTATTTCCAAAGTTTTTATAATTCTGGTTTTTTCAGTTGCGCTGGTGAAAATAACAGGCACATCGGTTTGTGGCATAAGTCGCTGCAAAAGATTTTTTTTGTATTCATCCATCGTTTTATGGTCCTTTTCAACCAAATCCCATTTATTCATTGCAACAACAACGCCCTTATTGTTTTGATTGATTATATTCAGAATATGCAGATCCTGAGCTTCAATTCCTCTTGTTGCATCTATTACCAGCAAACAGATGTCGCTGCCTTCAATAGAGCGAATGGCTCTAACGGTTGAATAAAATTCAATGTTGTCGTTTACCTTGGCTTTTTTCCGGATTCCCGCCGTATCAACAAACATAAAATGGAACCCGAATTTATTATATTCTGTATAAATACTGTCGCGGGTTGTTCCTGCAAGTGGTGTTACAATAGACCTTTCCTCTCCGATAAGAGTATTTAAAATGGAACTTTTGCCTGCATTCGGGCGTCCCACAATGGCGATACGGGCAATGCCCAAATCGGGCTCTGCTTCCATTGGCTTGAAGTGTTTCACAATTTCATCCAATAATTCTCCCGTGCCTGTACCATTAACAGCACTAATTGCAAACACATTGCCCAGACCGCTTGAATAGAAATCGGCAATATTTAAAGCAATCACGTTATTATCAGCTTTGTTAACTGCAAGAACAACCGGTTTTTTACTTTTCCGAAGCATGTCGGCAACATCTTCATCCATTGGCGTAAAGCCTTCGCGCACATCGGTCATGAATAAAATCACATCGGCTTCGGATATAGCCAGATGAACCTGTTTTTTTATTTCTTCTTCAAAAACATCGCCACTGTTATTAACGTATCCACCCGTATCAATTATTGAAAAATGTACTCCGTTCCAGTCGCTTTTACCATAATGTCTGTCGCGCGTAACACCACTGGTTGGGTCTTCAATTGCAGTTCGTTCGCCAACAAGACGATTAAAAAACGTTGATTTGCCCACATTTGGGCGGCCCACAATTGCAAGTATATTACTCATATCAAAATCCCATTTGTTTTAAAATTTTTTCATCGTTACGCCAGTCCTTTACTTTAACATTGAGATCGAGAAAAATATGCTGACCAAGAAAATCCTCAATACTTTTTCGGGATTGAATACCAAGTTTTTTTATGGAATTACCTCCCTGCCCAATCAAAATACGTTTTTGACTATCGCGGCTAACATATATAGTTGCACCTATTTTAGGGATGCTTTCGTCTTCTTTATAATAATCAATTAAAACCTCGGAATGATAAGGGATTTCCTTTTCAAAAAGATGAAAAATTTGTTCTCTTATCATTTCCGAAACAAAAAAACGTAAATGCCTGTCGCTTAATATGTCTTTTGGATAGTAAGCCGGATGCACAGGCAACAATTCTATTATGCGATTAAGTAACACATCTATGTTAAATTTATGCAGAGCCGACGTCAGCATTACATCGGCATTACTGAAAATGCCTTCGTATTTCTTCATCTGCTCAATCATTTTGTCCTGTTCGCTCAAATCTATTTTATTTATGCAAACAATTAACGGCACCTTGAGATTTTGTAATCGCTGCAATAAATCAGGATTTAGCTCACGCGTATCAGGCTCTATCAATAAAACAACAATGTCTGCATCCTCAAAAGCCGTATTGATATATCCCAACATCTTACGGTGTAGCTCGTATGCCGGATTTTCAACATAGCCCGGTGTATCCGAAAAAATTATTTGATAATCATCTGTGCTTAAAAAACCCAATACACGCTGTCTGGTAGTTTGAGCTTTGGGCGAAGTGATGGAAATTTTCTCCCCTGTCAAAGCATTGATTAATGTTGACTTACCAACATTTGGATTACCTATTATATTTACAAATCCACTTTTGTGTAACATTTTTTTGCAGGGTGTTAAAATTATTGTATCTTTGCAATCCCGAAATGCAAAGGTAATAAAAAGTACTTAAGATATATTGCGGGGTGGAGCAGTGGCAGCTCGTCGGGCTCATAACCCGAAGGTCAGAGGTTCGAGTCCTCTCCCCGCTACACAGAAAGCCGATTAATTATCGGCTTTTTTTATTTCGTATTTTCCAATTTATTAATTTTATCATGAATTTTTAAACATGAAAAATCTTTTCGTTTTTACCGTGTTGTTTTGCTTATTCTTTGCTGCTGTAGCACAAAAATCAGATGCCGACAAAAAGTTCTGGTATAATAAAGACATAAAAAAAGATAAAATTCCGGGCGTTTCTTCTGATCGTGCGTATGAAGAATTATTGAAAAACAAAACTCCCAAACCTGTTGTGGTGGCCATAATTGACGGGGGCACCGACTATAATCACGAAGATTTAAAAGATGTTATATGGACAAATCCAAAAGAAATCCCCGGCAATGGCATCGACGACGATAATAACGGATATATTGATGATGTTCATGGCTGGAATTTTCTGGGAAACCCCGATGGACGCAATGTGAACAATGACAATTTAGAGGTTACCCGTATATATCGGATGTTAAAGCCGAAATACGAAAATGCCGATTCCTCAGAATTAGCCAACGACAAGGAATTTCAACTTTATTTAAAATGCAGAAAAGAGGTTGAAGCCCAATACACATCTGCACAAAAGGCACTTAACAACTACACAACTTTATACAATAATTTAAAATTTGCAGACAGCATATTGACAATATATTTTGGAACGAATCATTATACCTTAAAACAGGTTAAACAAATCAAAGACGAGGCTATGCAGCCTATTGTAAAATTCATGGCGTTTTGGATGAATGCAAAAGTTGATACCACAATAGCCAAAGGTGCCATTGAATACTACGAAAGTAAAGCATTATACAGATATAATATCGATTTTGATTCCCGCGACATTGTTGGTGATGACTGGACACAAAACGATAATCCGTTTTATGGCAACAACGATGTAAGAGGTCCACGTGCAGGGCATGGCACCATGGTTGCAGGCAATGTGGCAGCAATCAGGAATAACGGCATAGGTCCCGACGGAGTTACCAGCAATGCGCAATTAATGATTTTACTTGTTGTACCAGACGGAGACGAGCGTGACAAAGATGTTGCAAATGCAATAATATATGCAGTTAACAATGGCGCATCAATTATAAATATGAGTTTTGGCAAAGGTTATTCTCCGCAAAAACATTTTGTTGACTCTGCTCTAAAAGTTGCAAATGAGCACGATGTTCTGATTGTTCATGCCGCCGGAAACGATGGAGTAAATGTAGATGAAGACATACATTTCCCAAGTAATTACGATGACAATGGAAATGTTTTAAATGATAAATTTATAGTTGTGGGAGCAAGCACAAGCAAAGTAGGAAAAAATCTTCCTGCAAGTTTTTCAAACTATGGCAAAAAAACCGTTGATATATTTTCTCCCGGTCAGGATATCTATAGCTGTGAGCCAAACAACAAATATGATTATGCTTCAGGAACATCAATGGCAAGCCCTGTCTTAACCGGTGTTGCTACCATAATTCGGGCTTATTACCCTGAATTAAGCGCAAAGGAAGTTAAGGAAATACTATTGGAAAGCTCGGTAAAATATAAAAACAAAGTATATTTACCGGGCAATAAAAAACAAAAGATTTCCTTTTCGGAATTATCTGTTTCGGGCGGTATTGTAAATGCTTATAATGCAGTGAAACTTGCCGAAGAAAGAATGAAATCCAGACAATAAACAAAAAAACCGGATTTCTCCGGTTTTTTTATTTTAATTTTTCCTGACTTTATCACTTATTTTTCTCTTAACTCGCAGCATGTTGACTGTTAGTGTTTTGCAAATTTAGCGACACCATTTTGGGTGTCGCAAGAAAAAATCAGCTAAATTTGTAGAATGTATGT
>Ga0255341_1000571_pt1 | contig 61368 bp, 46 predicted proteins | sample wastewater_treat_8_FD_192418 | JGI IMG/M metagenome (GOLD analysis project Ga0255341, IMG submission 192418) | Wastewater microbial communities from Lulu Island WWTP, Vancouver, Canada - plant12 | ecosystem: Engineered > WWTP > Wastewater > Unclassified | place: Canada: Vancouver, British... | reverse complement strand
GGGTATTATCTGATAAGAGTGAGAGTATCCTAACTGCATCCTCCCTATCAATCGGTTTGCCAAGGATGACGCATTTTTGAAGAGTCTCATCCGAGAGCATCCCCTTCTCCATTTTTTCCCGATGACCAAAAACCAACGTATCGGCTGTTATGAGCACTTCATCTGTCTCCAGAGCTCGATGAAATGTAATTGATTTGTGTTTTGCGAGATATTCCGGAACTTGTGAATGGGGAATATCCATGTCAAATCCCTCCGGTAAATCAGGTCCGATCTCAACCTTAAACTTTACATCCAGTCCGGAGAGAAGTTCTTGCCTGCGAGGAGACTTCGAAGCAAGTATGAATCTGTATCCGTCAAACATTTCTTCCAGTTTTAGTCGCTAACTGTGTTATATGATCGGGATAATTGGCGCTTATTGGTGCCGTTGGGTCAAAATTCCATTTCCCCTGCATTTTGAGTACCTTTTCAACAATGTCGCGGATACAACCTCGACCTCCCGGAAAGGGAGAAATATAGTTACAGACCTCTTTTACTTCGGCTACGGCATCGGAGGGACAGACAGCGAGGCCTGCTTCGCGGAGAGCAGGTATATCGGGGATATCGTCTCCGACAAATACCACTTCGGAAGGTTTCAGGCCGTAATCGGAGCAGAATTTCAGAAAATCCGGCCGTTTGTCTCTTGAGAGCTGATAGAGATTCTTAGCTTCCACACCGAGTGAAGTAGCTCTATGAATAATGCTCTGTGAGCAGCCTCCTGTTATAATTGATACGGGATAACCATTGTCAACCGCCATTCGGACGGCGAAACAATCTTTTGCGTTGAATGTTCGTAGTAGATCTCCGTCCGGCATCGCCAAAACGGAGCCGTCCGTAAAGACTCCGTCAACATCGAATACAAATGCTTTAATATTATCAAACATATTATCAATCTTCATTTATTGTTATTCTTTATTATATAATTATACTAATTTTAATACTTAATTAATATCTCATCATCCTCACTTTGACTCATAAATACACACCCAACTCTTACCACTTCAAATAACATGAGCTTCGAAAAAACAAAAATTTTCTACGCTTCATGCTATTTGAAGTTCACTTAGACTCCACACTACATACTACATACTACATACTACATACTACATACTACATACTACATAATCAACTCTTCTTTTTATCAATACAAATATCACATTTTCCACATGGAGCAGAGTCTTCCTGGCCAAAATAACGCAATAACGATACACTGCGGCAGGTGGAGTTGTCAGTAACAAGAGATATCATTGCATTGAGCCCGGTGGTGCGGCGCTCAACTTTTTCATAATACTCCGATTCGGGCAAACGGAGGTTTTTCTCGTAAAGCCTCTCATTGTAAAATGTGAGAATCGGCGAGCGGAATTTTGGCACATAAGTCATCACATGCCTGTTTGAAAGAGAGATTAGTTTCGCTTTGACAGCATCCACGGCATAACGGCCTGCCCGTGCAATTTTCTCTTCATCAATGGTGACATAGTCGGAAAAAATGCCGGTGTACATCCTCAAAAGTACTTTTACGAAAGTGTCCATCTCATTTGAACCCAACTGAACCTTGTAGAGTTCATCTCTAGAAACGTCAAAACGAATTTTAGAGGCGATTTCCAGTTCTTCTGAAAGTGTCCAATAGCCCGCCTGTTCGATGTATCTGATCGCATAATATGCAGTAGCTGAGTGTAGTTTGAAATGACTTACAAATGCATCAAGGTCAAACTTCACGCTCCGTCCTCCACCCTCTTCATAGGGTATCCCAAGAAATATAAAAACTTTCTGATAAATATCACGTATATAATCCAGAGGAGGAAAGGTCACACGAGTGATCTGTTTCAGACGCCTGATATCACTTTCATTCCAGAGCAATACGGTATAAGATTGATCTCCGTCCCTGCCGGCCCTTCCCGCCTCCTGGAAATAGCTTTCTACAGTGTCGGGCATATCAAAGTGGCAGACAAATCTCACATCCGGTTTGTCGATGCCCATTCCGAAGGCATTGGTTGAGACTATAATACGAGTTTGGCCGCTCTTCCATTGCTCTTGTATGCGCGAGCGGGTTTCCCTCTCCATTCCGGCGTGATAAGACTCTGCATCAATTTTCAGGCTGCGAAGAAAAGAAGCAATCTGCTCGGCAGTACGCCTTTTACCCACATAGACTATGCCGGTTCCCGGCACATTGTGGCAAATTGAAAGCAACTGACCCATCTTATCTTCACATTTTCGGAAAACATACGAAAGGTTGGGCCTTTCGAAAGATGAGGTAACCTTGTTGGTAGCATCGAATTCCAGATTTGCCATAATGTCATCCGCCACTTTTGAAGTGGCTGTAGCAGTGAGGGCGATGATCGGCACACGCCTCCGTATGCTGATAATCTGCCTTATTTCAGCTATTTGGAGATAATCCGGGCGGAAATCATAACCCCATTGACTGATACAGTGTGCCTCATCCACCACCAGTAAATTGACATTCATCCTGGCCACCCTAACTCGGAAAAGTTCCGTCCTCAGACGCTCGGGAGAAACATAGAGAAACTTATAGTCACCATAAATCGCATTGTCGAGGGTTATATCTATCTCACGGTAAGACATGCCTGAACAGACCAGCAAAGAGGGAATACCACGGTCATTGAGATTCTCTACCTGATCTTTCATCAGCGCAATCAGCGGTGATACCACAAGGCATATTCCCGGCGTCATCATAGAGGGCACCTGGAAACAGATAGACTTGCCGCCACCAGTAGGCAAGATGGCAAGAGTGTCTCTCCCCTCCAGCACAGAAGCGATAATGTCCTCCTGCATCGGACGGAAGGAGTCATATCCCCAGTACTTTTTCAAAGTTTCTCTCATGCTGCAAAAATAGCAATTATATGACAATCTTTTTGCGCAAAACTATGGGCGTATAAAATAATTGTTACCTTTGCGGGACTAATAACAAAAGAAATTAATCCAACTATTATGGCAAATATCGATTTATCAAAGTACGGCATCTTAAATGTCAAAAAAGTAATCCACAACCCCAGTTACGATGAGTTGTACAAAGCTGAACTTGACCCTGCCCTTACGGGATTCGAGGCTGGTCAGTTGACCGAACTTGGTGCTGTCAATGTGATGACCGGTATCTACACCGGACGTTCTCCCAAAGACAAATTCTGGGTAATGGATGATGTTACCAGAGACACGGTATGGTGGACTTCGGATGAATATTTGAATGACAATAAGCCCGTTACTCCCGAGGCATGGAAAGAGCTCAAAAAGATTGCAACAAAGCAACTTTCAGAAAAGACTCTCTATGTGATGGATGCCTTTTGCGGTGCAAATGAAAATTCACGCATCAAAATCCGTTTCATTGTGGAAGTGGCCTGGCAGGCACACTTCGTTAAGAATATGTTCATACGCCCTACCGAAAAGGAACTTGCCAACTTCGGCGAGCCCGATTTCGTAGTACTTACCGCATCCAAGACAAAGGTTGACAATTATAAGGAACTCGGTCTTAATTCAGAAACCGCAGTTGTATTCAACCTCACCGAAAAGATACAGGTAATTATCAACACCTGGTACGGGGGCGAAATGAAAAAGGGTATGTTCTCCTATATGAACTATCTCCTTCCCCTCCAGGGTATCGCATCCATGCACTGCTCGGCTAATGTGGGTAAAGATGGCAAAACCGCTATCTTCTTCGGTCTCTCCGGCACAGGCAAGACCACCCTCTCAACCGACCCCAAGCGTCAGCTTATCGGCGATGACGAGCATGGCTGGGACGACGACGGCATCTTCAATTTCGAGGGTGGTTGTTACGCAAAAGTTATAAACCTCAGCAAAGAGGCCGAGCCCGATATTTACAATGCCATCAAGCGCGACGCTCTCCTTGAGAACGTAACTGTTGACGAAAATGGCAAAATTGATTTTGAGGACAAGAGCGTAACTGAGAATACCCGCGTCTCCTACCCTATATACCATATTGACAACATTGTCAAACCAATCTCCAAGGCCGGTCATGCTAAAAAGGTAATTTTCCTTACTGCCGACGCATTCGGAGTCTTCCCTCCCGTATCCAAGCTGACTCCGGAGCAGACACAGTACTACTTCCTCAGCGGCTTCACCGCAAAGTTGGCGGGAACTGAACGAGGAATCACCGAACCCACTCCGACATTCTCAGCCTGCTTTGGAGCGGCATTCCTCTCACTTCACCCTACCAAATATGGTGAAGAGCTAGTAAAGAGGATGAAGGCAAGCGGCGCTACGGCTTACCTGGTGAACACGGGATGGAATGGCACAGGTAAACGAATCTCCATAAAGGACACCCGCGGCATCATTGACGCTATTCTTGACGGATCAATCGACAAGGCAGAGACTTCGTTTATTCCGGTATTCAATCTGGAGATTCCCAAAGCACTCCCCAATGTTGACACCAACATTCTAGATCCACGCAATACTTATCCCTGCTCATGCGAATGGGATAGAAAGGCTCGTGATCTCGCCGGCAAATTTGTTAAAAACTTCACCAAGTTTACAGGCAATCCTACAGGTGCTGCACTTGTATCGGCAGGTCCTAAGATTTAAACGGATTGGTACTTAAAAAAATAATAAAAAGAGAGGGTTCCGCGATCTCCCTCTCTTTCTTATGTAAGACCCTCTTCTATATATATTTCACTTTTGCAACTATCAAAATTAACACAATTGTAACACAGAATGTATTTTAGCAATAACAATCATTTTGTAACTTTAAGGATGCGAAAAATCAATAATTTTTAAACAAATAACTATGAATCAATTACTTAAGAAACTATTGCCGCTTGTAGCACTGGTGTTTTTCTCTTTCTATGCCAATGCACAGGTAACTACTTCGAGCATTAACGGCCAAATCCTGAGTGATTCGGGTGAAAAGCTCATTGGAGCAACCGTAATTGCAGTCCACGTACCTTCTGGTACCAATTATTATGCAGTAGCTAACGAAGACGGTCGCTACGCAATTCAGGGTATGCGTCCTGGCGGACCTTACGAGGTAAAAGTACACCTTCTGGGCTACCAAACCACACTTTTCAAGGATGTAGTACTCCAGCTCGGTGAAGCATTCACACAAAATGCAACGCTTGCCATTTCTACTGAGGAACTCGAGGAAATCGTGGTTGTCGCATCACCTAACTCCAAATTCACAACTGAGAAAACAGGTGCGGCTACCAATATCAGTTCGTCACAGATAAGCAATATGCCTACTATAAGTCGCAGTATCTCAGATATAGCACGTATATCTCCTTACGCAAACGGAATGAGCTTTGCCGGCGGTGACGGACGTTCCACCAACTTCACCGTTGACGGCGCCAACTTCAACAACAACTTCGGTCTGAATCCCAATCTCCCCGGAGGCGGCAGCCCCATATCAATGGATGCCATAGATGAGATACAGGTCGTTGTCGCACCCTTTGACGTACGCCAGACCAACTTCATCGGCGGCGGTATCAATGCCGTCACCAAATCAGGTACCAATACCTTCAAAGGTACGGCTTACACCTATTACCGTAACCAGGATATGAGGGGCAATAAAATTAACGGAAAAGAACTGGACGAGCGCGCTAAAGAATCCAATAGCGTTTACGGTTTTACTTTCGGCGGCCCTATCATTAAAAACAAGCTCTTCTTCTTCACCAACTTTGAAATGGAGAAAACTCCCGGACAGGTGATCAACTACCGCGCCAACAAGGGCGGAGAAAAAGCTGAGGGCAATGTATCCCGCACTCTTGCTTCAGATATGCAGTCAGTTAAGGATTTCATGATGCAGAAATATGGTTACGATACAGGTTCCTACACTGATTTCCCCGGTGACCAGTCAAACATGAAGTTCCTTGCACGCATTGACTGGAACATCAATGACAACCACAGACTAAACCTCCGCTACAACTACACTAAGAATACTGCATGGAATGCACCTAACGGCAACTCTTCCGACACCGGATACCGTCTCAACGGCACATACCGCGTAGGCAACCAGTCAATGGCTTTCGCCAACAATATGTATTCAATGGACAACAAGGTACAGTCAATCTCCGCCGACCTCAACAGCAGATTTACCGACAACCTCTCTAACCAGCTTCTTGTGACTTTCTCAAAAATTGATGATATCAGAGGTTCCAAGTCCACCCCATTCCCCCACATTGACATTATGGCCGGCAAGGATGCTACAGGAAAACAGATTATGGAGCCTTATATGTCCCTCGGTTATGAACTCTTTACCTGGAACAATGGTGTACATAACAACATTCTCACAATAAAGGATGACATTACCTGGCTGAAAGGGAACCACAAGGTCCTTGCAGGTCTGAGCTATGAGTATCAATTCGCCGACAATGCATATATGCGTAACGGTACAATGTACTACCGTTATAACAGTCTCGATGATTTCCTCAACAGCAGGACTCCCGAGTCATTCGCCATCACTTATGGCTGGAACGGCGAAGCTAACCCGAATGCCCGCGTTACATTTAACCAGATCGGTCTCTATGTACAGGACGAGTGGAGCATAAGCAAGAAGTTCAAACTTACTTACGGTGTACGTTTTGACGAACTTTTGTTTGACAACAGCGATATCGCCACCAACAAAGCCATCTACAATCTGACTTTCAGGGATGATCAAAAGATTGATACCGGTTTGTGGCCAAAAGCCAACCTCCAGGTATCCCCCAGAATAGGTTTCATTTGGGATGTAAAAGGAGACAAGTCATTGAAGGTTCGTGGAGGTACCGGTCTCTTTGCAGGTCGTCTACCGTTGGTATTCTTCACCAATATGCCTACCAATGCAGGTCTCGTTCAAAATTCCGTTCAGTTCAGGACCTCTTATAAGAATGGTGTTCCCACCGGATATGACAAGCGCCTCGATGCCTTCAACGGCGGTATGATGACTAATGTACAAGATGCCATCAAGGCACTCGGCCTCCAGTCCGAACTCAATGAAAGCAATCACGTTGCAGGTTCCAAGATTTCAGGAGTTGACCGCAATTTCAAGATGCCTCAGATTTGGAAATCATCCATAGCTCTTGACTGGCAACTCCCCGTTTCCTTCCCCTTGACCCTTACAGGAGAATTCATGTTCAACAAAACCGTTACCGGAGTTACCATCGACAATATCAATATTGAGAATCCTATGAAGTGGAAACGCTTCCGTGGCTCTGACAACCGTTTCATCTATCCTGCCGACTTCGCTATCAACAAAGGCAAGAATGCTGTTGTTCTGGCCAATACTAATAAGGGTTACGGTTACACCGCCAACATCACTCTCAATGCCCAGCCCGTTAACAACCTCGATATAATGCTCGCATACACTATGACAGAGTCCAAAGAGGTATCTGGAATGCCAGGCAGCGACCCCGTATCCACCTGGCAGGGTCTTATCACAATCGACGGTCCCAACTTCGGCACCGTTCAGCGCTCTCAATATGTAGTTCCCCACAAATTGATTGCAAGTGTCAACTATTTCATTCCCTTCAAGATTTTCGGTGGCAAGGGACTTCACCTCAACCTCTTCTACAGCGGATCTTCAGGCAACGGCTATAGCTACGTATACACCAACGACATGAATGGTGACGGTATCAACCTCGACCTTATGTATATTCCCAAAGATGACAGCCAAATCAATTTCAAGACCGATGCTGACCGCGCTGCATTCTGGAAATTTGTTGAACAAGACAAATATCTGAGTAGTCACAAAGGAGAGTATGCTGAGGCTTATGCTGCACGCACTCCCTGGGTTCACCGTTTCGATCTTCGCGTTGCAGAAGACTTTGCATTCAACATCGGTAACACAAGACATAACTTCCAGCTTGTATTTGACTTCATGAATATCGGCAACCTATTCAATTCAAAATGGGGTGTTTACCAAATCAACTCTATCTCAAACAACAGCTCGATTCTAAAATATGAAGGCCAGAATACAAAGAAGCAGCCCATATTCTCCATGTACCAGAAGGATGGTAATTACCTTACCAGGTCATATGACTACAATTACCATTACGGCCAGTGCTGGAAATTCCAGGTTGGTATCCGCTATATCTTCAACTAATACTTGAAATAGCATAAAACCTAATAACGGGTATGACTTTTTGTCATACCCGTTATTTTATACTACATACTACATACTACATACTACTTCCGCTATCTGCACTGCATTCGTTGCAGCTCCTTTACGCAGGTTGTCAGCGACACACCATAGGTCTATACCGAAAGGCACTGTTGTATCACGGCGAATGCGTCCCACAAAGACCTCGTCCTTATCGAAGGAATAGAGAGGCATGGGATATAGATTCTTCGAGGGGTTATCCTGAATCACAACGCCCGAAGTCGAGGCAATAACTTCCCTCACCTCCTCCAGTTCGAAATCCCTGAGAAGCTCCAGATTGATTGCCTCAGAGTGACCTCCTATTACAGGTACGCGTACTGCAGTGCTTGTAACCGCAATAGAATCATCATTGAGTATCTTGCGAGTCTCGTTGACCATCTTCATCTCCTCCTTTGTATATCCGTTGTCAAGAAAAGTATCGATATGGGGCAGTATATTCCGGTCAATTGGATAGGGATATGCCGCATTATAACTCCCCCATGAGGATCCTGAGCGCTCAGCCTCCATCTGATCAAGCGCATTGTATCCCGTACCTGTCACCGACTGATAGGTGGAAACCACTATCCTTCGGATACCATACTTACGGTGGAGCGGTGCTACTACCATCAGCATCTGTATCGTGGAGCAATTTGGATTTGCGATAATCATATCATCTGCAGTCAGCACATCTGCATTGATCTCCGGGATCACAAGTTTTACAGAGGGATCCATCCTCCAAAATGACGAATTATCGATCACTCTGCATCCCTGAGCCGCAAATATTGGTGCAAATTGAGCGGAAACGTTGCCGCCGGCAGAAAATAGTGCAATATCCGGCTTTGCCTCCAGCGCTTTATTTAAAGATATCACTTCATACCACTGTCCGCGGAAAAATATGTGCCTGCCAATAGAGTTCTCGGAAGCCACAGGATAGAGTTGAGATACGGGAAAATTCCTTTCCTCGAGTACCTCAAGCATTTTTGAACCGACAAGTCCGGTGGCTCCCACTACCGCCAGTTTTAACTCTTTTGCCATAATGACCTTATTTAAGGTTATCAGAGTGCCTGTTGTAGATCATATATTATGTCATCTATATGCTCGATACCTACGGATAGACGGAGCATATTGGGATATACTCCGGCTGCCTCCTGTTCCTTTGCACTGAGCTGCGAATGTGTTGTAGATGCAGGATGGACAATAAGGGATTTTGAGTCACCCACGCTCCCGACGTGAAGAACGAGTTCGAGCTTCTCTACAAGCGATGCAGCCGCGTCAAATCCTCCCTTTACACGGAATGTAAGTACGGCACCAAATCCGTTTTGCAGATATTTAGAGGCCAGATCATGGTAACGATTACTCTCAAGTCCGGTATAATTGACGCTTTCAACTGCAGGATGACTCTCAAGGTAACGTGCAATTGCGAGAGCATTGTCGCAGCATCTCTGGACGCGAAGTGAAAGCGTTTCCAACCCCTGAAGCATCAGAAATGAATTGAAGGGAGATTGAGAAGGTCCTATATTACGTAATCCGTCTACTCTGACCCTGCCTGCAAATGCTGCCTTGCCGAAGACCTTTGTGTAGATAAGACCGTGATAACTCTCCGAAGGAGCAGCAAGAAGAGGATATTTCACTGCATCCCAATCAAAATTGCCTCCGTCAACTACTGCTCCACCGAGAGTTGTGCCATGTCCGCAAATCCATTTTGTCGCCGAATGAATGGAGACGTTCACGCCCCAGTCAAATGGACGGAAAAGATATCCGCCACATCCGAAAGTGTTGTCGACCAGCACGCAGATACCTTTACGGTGTGCCATTTCACAAATAGGCTCAAAATCAGGCACATTAAAGGCGGGATTGCCGAGAATCTCCAGATAAACAGCTTTTGTCCGACTGTCTATCAGAGATTCTATCTCCCCACACTTGTCTCCTTTGGCGAATCGCACCTCAATACCCATATCGCGGAGTGTAACTGCGAACATAGTGAAGGTACCACCATAGAGGAAGGGCGAAGTCACGATGTTGTCACCCGGACCGCATATGTTTGTCACCGAGAGAAATACCGCAGACTGACCGGAAGCGGTAGCAACTGCAGCCACACCACCTTCCAGAGCTGCAATCCTCTTTTCAAATATATCATTGGTGGTGTTAGTTATGCGGGTGTAGATATTGCCTTTGCGTCGGAGGGCAAATAATTCCGACCCATACTGCATATCGTCAAATGTATATGCGGTTGACTGGTAAATCGGCACTGCCGTGCCTTTTGAAACAGGATCAATTTCATGACCTCCCCTCACCTGGAGAGTCTCGAATCTATATTTCTTATCTTCCATGGGATTTTGTTTTAAACTTTTAAAATGTCATTGATAAGTCCGGATGCGGTCTGCAGTGCTCCTGCCCCTGCACCCTGTATAACCAACGGAGATGGATAGAACTCCGTTGTGATCAAAGCGCTGTTGTCGGTACCTCTGAGGTTGAAGAGAGGATGGTCAGGGGCAACTTCTTCGAGAGATATTCGTGCTCTGTATCCTTTGGGAGCGGACTCGTCTCTAACTAGTGATGCTACATAGCGTTGCCTCAACCCACGGCTTTCAGCCGCAGAAAATGCCTCGGCAAAATAGGGTTCATTTTCCGAAAGGAGAGAATAAAACTCATCTAAATCTCCCTTGAAATATTTAGGCCCGATGGCCGGAACAAGAGAGACATCCTCCTCTTCAAGAGCCACTTCCGCCTCGCGAGCGATAATCAGCAGCTTGCGCAAGAGATCTCTGCCGCTTAAGTCCAAACGGGGATCGGGCTCGGTATATCCGGACTCCTGCGCTTTACGGACCACCTCGGCAAAGGTCAACCCTCTACTAACCCCATAGGTACTGAATATATAGTTTAGCGTACCGGAAAGCACCGCTTCTATTTTTATAATTCCATCGCCGCTGTTGAGACTCCTTGCCACAGACTCCAGAATCGGCAATGCCGCACCGGCTGTGGTTTCGTACTTCAACTCCGCTCTCTCTTTAAGTGCCGATGCCTTCATCTCTCTATACTCCCTGAAAGGCGCGGAAAAGGCAATCTTGTTGCATGCGACCACCGAATAACCGCTTTTAAAGAGAGATGTGTACCTGCAGGCTATATCGGGACTTGCAGTGCAATCTACGAATATGGAATTCTCAAGAGAAAGAAGAGCAAGAGTGTTGAAATAAGAATTGTCAGCAGCACTCTCACCCTGCTTCAGCAATGCTTCGGGGTCACTCAGATCAAGTCCCTCCTTACTTACGACATACCTACGGCTGTTTGAGAGACCGCAAATGCGTAACCGTTTGCCATACCTGGTTGCGATTGAATCGCCATTGTCTTTTATCAACTTAACAAGAGCTCTGCCCACATTTCCGTATCCCGCTATAAAAAGGTTTGTCTCTCGGATGCTGTATCTGCTGAAAAATTCTTCGTGTATATGTTGGAGTGCGGAATTGACATCTTGCGAGGAAATTATCACCGAGATATTGCGCTCCGATGAGCCCTGTGCGGTGGCTCTCACGGAGATACCGTGCCTGCCAAGGGCAGCAAGCATCCTGCCGGTAGTGCCACTCTGATTTAGAATATCGTCACCCACCAAACAAACGATTGAAAAACCCTTCTCGATTTTGAGAGGATTGAGTTTGCCAAGGGATATTTCATACGCAAAACATTTGTCTGCCGCCTCCTTAGCCTTTTCAGCGTCACTCTCGGAGACTGCTATGCACATTGTGTGTACAGAGGAGGCCTGGGTGATGAGAATAATATTGATATCATTCTGCGAAAGTGTACCGAAGAGACGGCTCGAAAAGCCGGGGACACCCACCATGCCGCTGCCTTCAAGGGAAAGAAGTGCTATATTGTCGGAGTTGGAGATTCCGATGAACTGTTCTTTGGATTTGGGAGGGTTGCGCTCAATAAGAGTCCCTTTTTTATCGGAATCAAAAGTGTTCCTTATGTAAATAGGTATTCCTTCGGAAATGACCGGTTGGATGGTAGGGGGATAGATTACTTTCGCACCGAAATGTGACAATTCGAGAGCAGCCCTGTAGGAGATATTGCCAATTGTGCGTGCCTCCTTGACCACTTTGGGATTGGTAGTCATCATACCTGTAACATCAGTCCAGATTTCAAGTATGCGTGCATTGCAGCCCGCAGCAAAGAGTGAGGCAGAATAGTCGCTACCTCCGCGTCCTAGGGTAGTCGTCCTGCCTTTCTCATCCGACGCAATAAAACCAGGCATCACAAAAAGGCTTGTAACGGGATTACTCTCAAGCATCTGTCGGAGATTTACGAATGTCTTCTGCTTCTCCACAACATTCTTACCTGCCTCGTTATGTGTAAGGACAATCTCTCTTGAGTCCACCCATTTGGTGGAAATACCCATGGAAGAAAATTTCTGGACAAGTATGCCGGTTGAGAGGAGTTCACCGAAAGCCTGAATTGCATCAAGACTGGTACTGCTAAGCTCCCCAAGCAGAAATACACCGTTTGAAATACTGCGGAGCGAATCAAAAAGTGCGGTACAACTGCGGAGCGTAGATTCACGTTTCTCGCGTGGAATAATTTTGCGGATAATCTCATCATGTTTTTCCTGGAGTGAGTCAATCAGTCCGCGGTAACTTTCGTCACGACATTCTGCGAGCGTGCCGATACGAATAAGGGTATCCGTTGCTCTGTTGATTGCTGAGCAGACAAGAATTGTTCTGTCAAGCTCAACGGCATTTTTTACTATATCCGTGACTCTGGAAATGGCATCCGCATCCGCAAGGGAAGTGCCTCCAAATTTAAGAACTTGCATAATCTATTAAAGTAAAGGTTGGATAATCTGTTGTAATTGGGGATATTCGAGAAGGAAGCCGTCGTGGCCAAACCTCGATGTAATTTGATGATAACGGGCTCCGGGGATATTATCAGCCATGAAGTGTTGCTCACAAATGGGAAAGAGCGCATCACTGTCTATCCCAACCACAGTTGTCTCTGCAGTGATGGAGGAAAGGGCAGCAACTGCTCCCCCACGTCCCCTGCCAAGATTGTGACTGTCCACCGATCCACATAGGCAGCTGTAGGAGTATGCATCAAACCTGTCGGAGAGTTTCTTACCTTGATAGCGCTGGTAAGAGGCAGCTCGGGTGGCAAAAAGGGTGTCATCCGATTCCTCCTCCTGTGTGAGATTGTAGCCTTCATAACTTCTATATGAGATTAGCGCTATGCTCCTGGCGCACCTAAGACCTGCTGCCCCTCCTTCCGGTGAGGCGCAATCTCTGAAGGTTTGGTCAGCCTCAAGCGCCATGCGCTGTGATTCCACAGAGGCGGAGAGCCAAGGAGTGACTCTCGGCCCACAGGCTATGAAGATGGCCTTGCGTATCACATCAGGCTCCATTACACACCATTCAAGTGCCTGGAAACCTCCTATTGAGCCACCGACTATAAGATCGATGCTCTCTATTCCAAGGTGCTTACGTACCAGAATGTTGGCATTTACTATATCTCGGACTGTTACCTTAGGGAAATCAAAATAGTAGGGATTGCCTGTTTCAGGATTTGTCGTAGCTGGTCCGGAAGAACCATAGCAGGATCCGAGCATATTTGCACAGACCACGAAATATCTATCCGTATCAAAGAGAGAACCGGGGCCGACAAGCTCCGGCCACCACTCCGAAGGATCGGAATTGGCAGTAAGCGCATGGCAGATCCAGATGACCTTACGGCCATCCGAAACTTTGTATGGGAAATCTGATGTATGGAATGTCACCTTGAGGCTGCCAATAGCGACACCGGTCTCAAAAGTGAATATATCCTTGTGGAAATAGTCGTGTTTTATCATATCGTGAAAATAAATGTCTGATAATCTTGTTCGGAAAAAGAACAAAAAAGCCGGAATGCATCTCTTAAAGATGCATGCGCATAGACATAGACGATATGGTAAAAGAATTATTCATTTAATAACTTATGCAAATATATGAATAATTGGTTTTCTTACACAAATCTTTTGTCTTTTTTTAAAAAATATATAAATTTGTGTCCCGTTATGACTATTGGATTTGACAATAAAAAGTACCTGAAAATTCAGTCCGAACGCATACGGGAGCGCATCGCCCAGTTCGGTGATAAACTTTACCTCGAATTCGGAGGTAAACTCTTCGACGATCATCATGCCAGCCGCGTTCTGCCGGGTTTCAAGCCCGACAGTAAGCTTCATATGCTAATGCAGATGTGTGATGATGCCGAAATAGTGATCGTCATAAGTGCAGTCGATATTGAAAAAAATAAAATTCGCAGCGACCTCGGCATCACATACGATATGGATGCCCTTCGTCTTCGCCACGAATTTGAAAGTCGAGGTTTTCTTGTAAGTTCTGTAGTCATCACCCACTACAATGGCCAGGCGAGTGCGGACCATTACCGCCTTAAACTTGAGCGCATGGGTATCCGTACATTTTACCACTACACCATCGAAGGTTACCCCAACGATGTGGCTCTTATAGATTCGGATGAAGGCTTCGGGAAGAATGACTATGTCGAGACCTCACGTCCTCTGGTGATTGTCACTTCCCCAGGATCCGGCAGCGGAAAATGTGCAGTATGCCTGAGCCAGCTCTATCAGCACCAAAAGAGAGGCACTAAGGCCGGTTATGCCAAATTTGAAACATTTCCCGTTTGGAACCTTCCGCTCAAACACCCCATCCATTTGGCTTATGAAGCAGCCACTGCCGACCTCAATGATGTCAATATGGTAGATCCCTTCCATCTGGAGGCCTACGGTACGATTGCAGTCAACTACAATCGCGACATAGAGATTTTTCCCGTTCTCAATACCCTTTTCGAAGGAATTTATGGCGAAAACCATTATAAATCCCCCACCGATATGGGTGTAAATATGATTGGATTCTGTATAAGCGATGAGGAAGTTTGCTGCAATGCTGCACGCAACGAGATTATTCGCAGATATTATAATGCACTTGGAAAACTCGCAGAAGGGGAACTCAACGATGCCGAGGTTAAAAAAATAGCTCTGGTGATGAAACAAGCAAAGATAACTACTGCTTTCCGACGGACGACAGTGGCTGCCAAAGAGCGCAAAGAGAGGTCTAATGTTCACTCTGCCGCTATAGAATTGGCTGACGGAACCATCATCACCGCAAAGACGAGTTTTCTTCTTGGCCCCAGCGCAGCATTAATACTTAATGCAACAAAATATCTGGCCGGCATTGACCACAGCATCAAACTTATTCCCCAGAGCATGATCGAACCTATCCAGAAGACCAAGGTTTCCTACCTTCACGGCAGTAACCCGCGTCTACATACGGATGAAGTGCTTGTAGCATTGTCAATGCTCAGTACCACGGATGATAATTGCCGCCGTGCTCTTGAAAAACTTCCCGAACTCGACGGCTGTCAGGTTCACTCGACAGTAATGCTAAGTGAAGTTGACCGCAAGATCTTCAGGAAACTCGGTGTTGATCTTACCTGCGATCCTATTAAGAAATCCTAATCCTGAGAATTGGCTCTGGGCTTGATGCTGATCTTAAGGTCACAGTCAAGCTCTTCTGCCATGTTCCGAAGGTCACTTAGATATATTGAATCGACCTTGACACAGTTAGTCCACCAGGGCATACCGCTGTGTGCAAGACCTTTCTTGCGCAACTGCTCAATGAAGTCCTTGTTTGTATAACCTGCATCCAGAATGGCACGACGCAACTCAAAAAGGCGCTTGGATGAATCAAGGCGAGGATATGCACGCTCTGCAACTTCGATTTCAAGATAATCCGGCATCTCAACCTCCTTGGCACCGCGTCTTGAGACCAGACGGTAATCCCAATCATAACCATAGTTGCCAAAGATTTCCTTAATCTTGGAAATTGTCATATCGTCATACTCAAACCATTGCTGCATGGATTGTTTCGATATTCCTGCTTTTCGGGAGAATGAAGAGACATTTTCACCTGACATTTTAAGGAAGTGAGCGATGAAATCTAAATTAACTAGCGTGGACACTTTGCTTTGACGTTTTCCTATCATAATGCTTTTTATTTTTTATATTGATTTTGTAGTATCACAAAATTAATAAAAAAAAGCATTATTTAATAATTTATTTTAACTTTTTTCTTGTTTTTATTGATTTTATAATATTATTTGGATTTAATATCATTTAAACCTCGAAGTGCGGAGATAATACTATGAACACGGTAAGTGATAATACCAGCCAAATATTCAGGGTCTTCAGAGAGATAGATGGCAAGCGCAAGAGATGAGGGCAGAATGTCGGGTAATTCCTTGTAAAGTGAGTTCAATCCGAGGGCAATAAGCTCTTTGGAATGTAGATCATCCCTGTTGATTTCCACAAAGAAGTCGCTGTTGGAGCTGTCAAATGAAATTGTAAGCAGTTTTGTCATATGTCTGTTTATTTGTTAATTATAAGTGGTTTTGTACAAAGAAAAAGATTGAATTCATAAGAAACAGTATCTGCAAGGCTGTTTTAGATTTTTTTTGCGATTGTCGGCATCCGTATCATTTTCCAATAAAAGCAATGTGATGAGATTTAGGTTATTGAGAGAATTTGAAGTGATTGATGACTGGTTGAGCAAATAGAAATATTATTTTTCGGTTTTTTGACACCCCATTGGGAATGGTTTCCGAGAGAGTTTCAATAAAATGGCATTTGTCAGTATATTTTATTTTTTGGTAAATGTTTTTCATATTCGCATTCGTAACAAAATCGAATAAAAAACATTTGCAATGAAAACACTGAAGAAAATATTATTCGCACTGACTGTGGCCTTGGTTGTGGCCGGGTGCAGGGAAGATTCGGGGAGCAATAAGATCACCGGAAATGTGATATTCCTCTCTGTAGTGAAGGATGAAATAGCCACAAGGAGTAGCATTGACGTGGATGACTCCAAGATAATGACTTTAGATATCTTTCTTTATAATAATCTGGGGAGACTCTTCGAATCATACAGTTTTTCCAACGGTGAAGTGATCTCAATTGATCTCCCCGTCGGACAGAGTTATATGGTATATGCGTTGGCCAATGTCGGCGGATTCACTCCCCCCGTTTCGGAGAGCGAAATGAGAGAGGTTTCAATCGGATGGCCGGGTCTTGAGGGGATAACTTCGGGTGGCTTTCCAATGGCCCACACAGGAACCTTGACTGTTGCCAATGGCAACAATAGTTATACTATGGAATTTGTACGTCTTGTTGCAAGATACGACCTTTTGATTGACCGCTGCAACCTGGAAGGAAGTTTTGAGGTAACCGGAGTCAGGCTTCGAAACTCAGCCTACGATGTATTTCCATTTTCTATAAGGGCTGCTACTGCGACCCTTGATGGGGATATCGCCAAAACATCAGATCTGCAACTACTTAATACGGGATCAGCAGTTTCCTTTTATATGTATGAAAATCTTCAGGGAAATCTTTTGCCGGACAATAGGGACCCTTGGGCTAAAATTCCCGACAACATCCCTGCGGCAAAACATCTCTGCACATTTATCGAAATCGAGGGTAAATATATCGGAGGTGGTGTTTCTGCAGGACTTAATGCGGAGAAAATGACCTTCAGAATCTATCTCGGGTCTGACAATACCTCTTCATTTGATATTACGCGAAACACAATTCAGACACTAACTTTCCTACCTTCGGATAATTCCATTTCCACAGAGTCGTGGAAGGTAGATCCGGGAATTGTGGAGGATAACAGAAGCATTGGCTGGGACCCACTTGTTCTAAATCTTTTCTCAATGGGGCATGATACGGCAAGCCTTGTGCTCTCTCCTGCCGGCTTACCTATAAGACTGACAGGCAGCGAGGAGTTTTTAAACGGACACCTGAGTTATTCCCGTCAGGGAGAGAGGGTAATTATTTTCAGCACCTCAAATATTACGGCACCTACAAGTGCCACTCTGACCGCAGGCACGCTGGACCTTAAAAAAAGTAGCATACTGCAAATCAATGTGGTACCATCACTATTCATTACAGATATGATTGTTGAACCATGCGATACATCACTTTTCTATGGAAATAGCATGCAACTTAGCGTAACGGCAATTTGGTCCGACGGTTCTACAAGTGATATTACCGGAGCATGCTCTTGGAGCAACAATAAGCCTGATGCAGCCAGCCTCTCCTCGTCTGCCGTCATGACAAACATCTACAAAGGAAGTATGGATTCAGTAAATGTTGTTGTCACTGCCAGTTACAAAGGAAAAAGCAGTTCGGCTAACATCGTATGTTATCGCAATGGCTATACACGCTACAATTATGAACTCAACCTCAACCCTTCATCTGCGTCAGTGAATGTCGGTTCCTCGTTCCAAATCACAGCTATTCTGACCACTACGATATTTGTCAACGGAGAGGTAATTGACTCCTCAACTTCCGACGTAACCCATTCTGCCCAGTGGTCGAGCATCCATCCCGATAAGGCAATAGTTTCCGGTGGTGAGGTAACTGCCTTGGCTACCGGCATTGCAGCAATAATAGCGGTTCATAGCGGAGCCGCAAATTACACACTTGTGACAATAACACCGCAAACCTCTCCAACCATCACATCGTTGACTATCTCGCCCACCTCAGCCACTATCTCTGCTAATGGAAGCAAATCATTTCTCGCAACTGCCACATATTCGGACGGAACAACAAATGATGTTACATCGCTCTGCTCCTGGAGCAGTTCCGACACCGATGCAGCAACTATAAGCAACGGTACGGCAACGGGATGCAACACCTCTTCTTCCGTTAAGACGACCTCCATTACAGCTACATTCTCCGGAATGAGTGCTACGGCCAGCCTCTCGGTAGAAGGAGTGACAAAGAGCCCAATGGCACTCTCAATATATGCATCTCCTTCAACAATTGAATGGAACGGAACATGCCTGCTCTCCGCCGGTGTTATTTGGAGCGACGATTCGGTAACTAATGAAACCGATGTCAGCTACATCATCACCTCAGGAGAGGAATATGTATACAACTATCAGGTGGAAGAGGGAATTCTAAGAGGCAACAACAGCACATCCACTGCCCGAAGTGTAACTATAAGAGGAACATTCTCATACGGAGGAACGGTTTTGACGGATCACACAAGTGTTACAATCAATGGAAAAGAAGTTGTTACGGCATCGGATATCGTGTTATATATGAATAGGTATACCGTCGCTCAAGGTGACAGCAATTGTATTCTTTCGGCTATGGTAACCTATAGTGATGGCAGTACCGAAACATTTACCTCATCCGGAGTCACCTATTCACTCGAAGGAGAAAATGTATCCTATGCAAATCTCATTGGCAACACAATCGAAGCATCAAATAGTAGTGACACATACAAACCTGTCACTGTCAGAGTCACCTATTCATACGGCGGAGTCACGGTTACGGATTCGCGAATTCTAAATGTCAGACCGAAATATCCTGTCAGTGTGAACATCTCTCCATCTGACAACAACTTCACTTCCCCATCCGGAGTGACACTCAAAGCAGGAGAATCGATTTCATTTACAGCCGTAGCCACTTACAGTGAAGAAAGCACATCAGACTGTACCTCATCTGCCTTATGGACAATCACCATATTACACTCCGATGGCGGCACAAGGGTAATCAACGGTAACAGCGTCTCCTACGGCGAACTATATGACGAACAAGAATACCCCATTACAGGTGTTACCGTAACAGCCTCATACACAACTGACGACGGCCTGCAGAGCACTACCGCCACCGGTACGCTCTCCGGATTGATAAGATTGCAATAGATAACTATTTGTTCAATATTGAGTTAAACTCTTCTATTGACAAAAAGACCGGTTGATATTCAATGCCTCTGTTAACAAGATTGCGAACAAAAGCGCGCAAATGATTTTCCGATCCCTGCAAAAGCGGATTGTAAGTGGCGAGAATATCTTCATTATCCGTCTCTTTCATCAATTGTTTTAAATCGCGGATATCCAACTCTTCAATGTAAGCACCTATTTTTAAGGCTTCAATTATGGTTGTACCTTGTGCTGTCAACTTATCGTACAATTCCTGCAACTCCTCGTTATGAAATTTGCCATCTTCGTCAAATGAAGGGTCCTCGATTTCATACCGGCTCATCAACTCGATCACCAATTTTTGATGAACCGTCTCACTTTTTGCAATATTTCCGAAAATTGGGATATTGTATTGATTAGCAAAAAAACCATATACATCGTGAGCCAGCTTCTCTTCTTCACGCATTAACAGGATTCCTTCCCTTTCGGAAGGCGTGAGTATAGTTGTATCAATATTTTGGGTACATCCGATAAAAGAATTGATTATCAGGATCATGGCCACACCCATTCTTAATACGATATTGTTATTTGTTTGCATCGCTTTATTTTTTTTAATAATTGATTTGTTACGGTTTTATTAATTTTTTGTTTTATTTCATTTATTAGACGATGATTCTTCAAACATGTTGCAGGATAAACTAACATTTCGTACATTTGTCAAATAAAAATAATAATTAACTTTATAAAAACTAACTTATTATGAAAAAATTACTTTTTGCTTTATTATTAGCATTTATTTGTGTTCAAGGACATGCACAATTCTACATGGGTGGCACCTTTGGGTTTACTTATAGTAACCTATCCGGAGTTGGCGATTTATCCGGTTATGATGATGATTATTATTATGGATTAGGTGATGGGTCGGACTATGAGGACTATGAGTCTCATGCTCAGAAAGGTTTTTCATTCAAATTTCTTCCTGAAATCGGATATCATTTGTCACTCAGTACAGCTGTAGGAATAAATTTCGGTTATATCTAAAGGCTATGCTGCGCTCGGCTCAATGGATTTGGCAGATTACAAGGCCATGTTAAGTATGGTTATAGGTACAGCATCAGACACTCAATCTGAGAGTGGTAATATCAGTGCAATACGCGTAGCACCCTATCTCCGCTACACATTGGTAAGAAAGGGAGGATTCGAAATTTTTACCGATGCTGTCGCAGGTTTTAATTACATTATGGATAAATCATCCAGTACAAATTATACATCTTTGGAAATCTGTCTAAGACCGGGTGTTTCTTTTGCCATCAGCGACAGTGTAAAACTATTAGCCAAGATGGGTTCTTTGGGATTCCAATATTTGAGTGGCGCAGAGGGTAGCATCAAGCTTACTCGATTCGGTTTGGATCTCGATGGAAACAACATGATGCTGGGAGCAATATACTATTTCTAATATTCAGAGATTATATTTAATGGATACAACTGACTTTCCCCATCAATCGATGGGGAAAGTCGGTTTTCTGGCAACATCACTAAAGAACTAATGCAAGTAGTTTTGGAAAACTACCAACCAGGGGTGTTTATTGAAAGTCCATTCAGATTGAAGAGATTATATGATTTTAAGAATTATTCGAATAATAACGTTAATACTTTTATCTACACAGTCCGTTTCGGCTCAGTCGATGAGTGCTTACCAGATTGTTGAAAAAGCCCACAATAACCGCTTTTTCAGCAACTTTCAAGCCCAAGCAGACATGACTATTTACAGACCGACATGGAAGCGTTCCATAGGAATTAAAACGTGGCTAAAATCGAGAGAAATGGCTATGCTATTAATTGTCTCTCCGCCAAAAGAGAAAGGAGAGTCATATCTGAAAATTGGCAATAATATTTGGAACTGGCAACCTGTAATAGAGAGGACAGTGAAAATAGCGTTGGCTGCTACCGGCACCCCATGGCATGGTAGCGATTTTACAATTGATGATATGTTGAAAAGTAGTTCTTTTCTGTATGACTGTAACCACGAATTAGTAGGTAAAGAGGTTATTGATGGAGATCTATGTTACAAATTGATATTAACACCACATTCAGAAAGCACTATACTCTGGAATAAGGTGGTTGTTTGGATTAGCGACACCAGTTTTGTGGAACGTAAAATTGAGTACTACGATGAAGATGACATTTTGATTAGAACATATACCTCCGACAATATACAAATGATTCAAGGACATTTTGTTCCGCTTCATTTTGAGGTTATACCTGCCGACAAAAAGGGATATAAAACTGTACTTTCCATATCGGATTGTGCTTCTGACCCTTCAATTAAAGAAAGTTTTTTCTCGTTGCAAAATATGAAACGTCTTAATTGATAGTTTTCCATGATCAAATTGGCTTGGCTCAACCTGCAAAGGAATCCCAATCGTGCTCTGTTAATTATATCCTCCGTATTTATTGCCACCTTTTTTTCCATCCTTTTCGGCTCCATAAAAAATGGTGTGCTTCACTCTTCTGCCGATAGCATTCTGAAGCTATTAGGAGGACATATTGAGATAAGGGCAAAAAGTTATGCTGAAACCCGCTCTATAGACGATATAATGGAGATAGATTCGGCAACTTTGGACTCAATCTCCGCACTTCCCTATGTGAAGAGTGTTTTGCCAACTCTTCAATCGAATGTACTGATATCTCATTCGGCCACCAACTCTGTCCGAGCCGTGGCTTTAGTTGGCATAGATCCGGAATCTGAAAAGGACCGTATAGTAACAGTCTCAGAAATGGTTGAAGGAGAGTGGTTCTCCAAATTCGATAAAGGAGTAATCATAGGTACAAATATGAGAGAACAGCTGGGTTTAGGCGTCGGTGATACCCTTGTGGTTATGGGCAATGGCTATCATGGTACAAATGCCGTAGGATTGTTTCCGATACAAGGTATTGCGAGGCTACCGTTTGCCACATTTGACAAAAGCACCATCCTCATGACATTATCTGCTGCACAAGAACTTTTCCAGGCTAATGATTGTTATAGTGAAATCTATATAATGGCGGAAAGATTGGACAAAGTAGACCTGATAGAATCCAAAATTCAAAGCATGTTTTCTTATGAAGAATATGAGATAAGGGATTGGAAGTTGCTAATAGAGGACTACTTGTTCTTTTTTAGACTTACGGATAGCATAGGATTCATAATTATGTTTTTTCTCTATGTCCTCGTCGGTTCTAATATTTTAGGCTCGGTTATATTAATGGCTAAAGAGAGAAAACTAGAATTTTCGGTATTGGTATCTATTGGGATGTCCCGCAGTAAGCTAAGTAAAAGCCTTTTTTATGAACTTATCATGGTTACTTTTATAGGTGTGGTCATTGCCATTCTCATAAGTCTTCCCATTATATATTACTTTAGTATTCACACTATACCACTCTATGGCGAACAAATTGAAACATTGAAAAGGTATTCTGTCTGTCCGGATATATATTTGTCCTTGGACTTAACTCTTTATATAAAACAATTTTTGATTATCATAGGTCTATGTTTGGCAGTTATCATTTATCCGATTGCCGTTATATATAAATTAAAAGTAGATAAAGGATTGAATAAAAGAGATGCAGATGAAGATTGTCTATAAAATGGCTTTTAGAAATCTTTTTAGGAGAAAAGGTCGCAGCACTTTATTAATAACCATTGTTGCTACAGCTGTATTTGCAGCTTCGTTTGTTGTTGCTCTTGGCAACGGTTTTACGGATGGTATTTTTAGAGAATATATCAATATTCAGACCTCTCATTTGCAAATTCATGTGAACAATCTTTCAGAGATAAATGACGTTTCCAAATTTATGGATAAGCGGATGATTCAGGAGGCCCTGAATGCTGTCGATGAAGTGGAGTCTTCATCTTATCGTTTGAAGACCAATTCACTTGTCTCTACTGCACAAACTAGCGTTGGACTCACATTGATCGGAGTGGATAGAGGTGATGAAATAAAGGTCTCGTCCATTTACAGCACCATTGATAATTGTGAGGGAACCTTTTTTGAAAGTGATGTGGTAAGACCAATCGTTATAAGTAAACGTTCAGCTGAGAAATTGAATGTAGGGGTCAAGTCGAGAATCATAGTTTCCTTTCAAGACTCGTCAGGAGAGATTCAGAAGGTCCTGTTCAGGGTGGGAGGATTGTTTCAAACCAACACTAAAAGTTTCGACAACATGACGGCTTTCGTGCAAAATTCTGACCTTATGCCCTATTTAAATCTTCCCGATGGAGCTGTTCATGAAGTTGCCATTATTGTTAACGATTTGAAGGAGTGTGATAATATTAAGCAAAAGATATCTCAACTATTACCTGATCACGATGTTAAGAAATGGAATGAAGTAGTCCCTATTATAGATTTATTAAGCGCTTGGCATGGACTAGCCACTTTTCTCTCTTTAGCTATTTTTTTCATCACCTTGGGATTCAGTTTAACCAATTTTATCCTAATGTCGGTTTTAGAGAGAAAGGGTGAGTTCAGAATGCTGAATAAAGTTGGAATGTGTGGCCGGGATATTGGAGCCATGATTGTAATAGAGACACTTTTTACCACACTGATTGCTGCCCTGACCGGACTCTTAATATCGACGATTGCCGTATTGATCTTTTCCAAATCGGGCATTGATATAAATTTTTTATTTGAGAATGAATCCGGGTATGGTTTGGGGACAGTTATTTGCCCGGTAGTTACACATATTTATCCTGTAATCAATAAAATGGATTTTGTTAATATATTTGCATTAGTAACGGTCGTCAGTATTATTGCAACAATATCGCCTATTAAAAAGGTCATGAAGTAAACTAAAGTGTAGTTATGAATGAGTTGACAGAAAACAGTAAATACATAATCGTAAGAACAGATAACCTGACCAAGTTGTTTCTAGACGGCAAATCGGAGATAATGGCAACAGATAGTGTTAACTTAACTATCACGAGTGGAGAGTTTACTGCAGTGGTGGGTCCTTCAGGCTCCGGAAAAACGACCCTTCTTAACCTGATAGGAGGGCTTACAACTCCCACGTCCGGAAAAGTGTTCGTAAATGGAAAGGATATAAATCAGCTTACAGATAAAGAGCTTGTTAACTTTCGTTTGCATAACATAGGATTTGTTTTCCAATTCCTCAATCTAATTCCGGTTTTGACGGTAGAAGAGAATATAGCCTTTATAATGGAATTGCAGGGCATCTACAAAGAGCAACGAGTAGCACGAACAACCGAACTTCTAAAATTGATCGGTCTGAAAGATCGCGCCAACTCTCGGCCATCGACCCTCTCCGGCGGTCAAAAGCAAAGGGTTGCAGTAGCTCGTGCTTTAGCCTCCAAGCCTCTATTCATACTTGCAGATGAACCCACTGCTAATCTGGACACTGAAGCTGCCGAAACATTGCTTGATACTATGCTTCTTCTTAACGAGAAAGAGAAGATAACCTTTCTTTTTTCAACTCACGATCCACGTGTAATGAATAAGGCCAGACGACTTATAACACTTGAAGATGGAAGGATCACAAAGGATGAAACTTATGCTCGTTAGGTTTATCATAGGATTTTCTTTATTTTGTCTCAGTTGCTGTAGTGCATACGCTCAAATCAGCCTGTCTGGCTACATACACAACCATTCTCTAGTTGGAAAGACTAGACCTGACCCTTTTGATGAAACTTTATGGCAAAATATGACTTCCCAAAAATTAAATTTTAATTGGAGCATCAATAATAGTTTTGACCTTTACATAAGTAGCAGAGCCAATTTTTCAATTGGAAATAGCGATATCCTTAAACTGATAAAAGGAACTTCAACTGACGAAAATAACCTGATGAAACTCTCCTATTCATTGGTAGACAAAGAGGATAAATGGTTGAGTTTTGCCTTGGACCGATTGGCATTGCGGTGGGCAACCGATCAGGTTGAGATTACTCTTGGACGTCAGAGGATTAACTGGGGAAATACAATATTGTGGAATCCTAATGATGTATTTGACTCATATCCTTTTTTCAACTTCATGTATACCGAGAGAATGGGCTGTGATGCCGTTCGTGTCGCTTTTTATCACGACGAAGTTGCGACAAGCGAAATTGCGGTCTCAGCTGACAGAGAGGGCTCCCCTACTGCTGCCATATTACATCGAAATTTATACCGTAAATTTGATTATCAATTACTGGGAGGAGTTTATAGAGGCCAATACCTCTTTGCAGGAGGAGGCTTTACTACTGAGTTGAACAAGTTTAATATCAGATTTGAAGGCTCATATTTTCACGATTTCCATAAAGTCAGTGAGAAGCAGAACGTCGTTCAGGTTTCCATGGGTATGGATAAAGTTTTTTCAAATAATTTTATCTTGCAAACCGAAGTTTTATATACAAATAAACCATATGACATATCTGACCTTACGGTTTATCATGTGCATAATAAGCCCACTTTGAGAGAATTGACTACCTCACGCTGGAGCTTTGCCGGACAAATCTACTATCCTTTTTCCAACTTACTTTCACTAAGCTCTTTAATAGCTTATTTCATTGATCAAAAAGCAATTTATGCTACTGTTGAATTGAAGTATCAATTATTTAAGAATTTTGAAACATCGGTGATGGTTCATGCATTTGATTATACGTTGGGCGAATCATATTCAATGGATGGTATTGCAGGCACACTACATCTCAAATATTATTTTTGAGGTGTGAGATTATCATATTAATTTATATATAGATGAAACGCTCTTTTTTAACATTATTCGTTTTCACTTTATCTTTTTTCGGTTGTGAAAAAGAGCCGGTATTTGTGGAAATTGAATATGTTAAATTCAACCATCAACTCTTCGAAGAGAATGTAAAGATGGAAGAGCTTATCAAGAAGGCTTCCAGAGAGTTTGGGGCCACTCCTAGAGAAATGTTGTTGGAAGCTGGTTATAACGAGGAACAAACACAACAAGTGCTCGAAAAACTCAACCTCTATGTTGCGCTTTCAAAGGATCACACCGTACATGGCATTGCATATAACACTAAAGATCCCCTTGGTGAATCCGTTGTGGCATCCGGACTCCTATATTGTCCTCAAAATAGGTTGCCCAAAGGTGTAATCTTCGTATATCCTCTTTTAAAAACCAAAGGGAATAGCGGTACAGATGTTCGATTCAGTTTGGAGGCCCTGTTGGCTATATCCGGTGATTATATATGTATGATACCGGATGGGATTGGACAGGGTATCAGTTCAAATCAACCTATCTCTATAATTCAACATGAAAATTTAGCTGAAACAGGTACGGATTTTTATCTGGCAGCCAGAGAGTTTATTTATAATCGCTATCACTACAAACTACCTAAAAATATTTATCTACTTGGCTATTCCCTTGGTGGTTCAGCCATCTGGTCAATGGCCCGATATCTCACAATCCACAAGGAGCTTGGGATAGGTGTGAAAGATATCTTTGTAGGAGGAGGTCCTTACTACCCGGACCTCTTTATGAAGAACATATTTGAGAGTCGTAATTCTAACTATGCTTCCATACCCTTCATACTCTGGTCTTTGAACTACTATGAGAATTTAAATATAGATTTTACAAAGATTTTTAAGGGCAAACTTTTGGATGAATTCCCCTCACTATGTGATGGTCATAAAGGACTCAAAGATGTTACGTCTTATATCGGAACCGATCTTAACGACTATTTAGATAAGGATTTTTTACAAAATGAAGAGAATCAATACCGACAATTGATTATGGATGCATTGGAAAAAAATTCAATACCAAATGATTGGCTACCTGAAGTCAAGGTTCATTTATACAACTGTTATAACGACCTATATGTTCCCTCAATTTGTGGAGATAAACTATACGAATATCTAAGGGAGGTAAATGCCAATGTTGAGTATATTCATGAGGATATAACACACGAAAAGATGATTATTAGGATGATGATAGATTTTTACAAGCACCTTTATCCGGATAATCCCTATAATTTGCCGAAGCTTTATTGACAGCATTCCAGAAAGTAGAATAGTCTGGGCATCGACTATGATTAGCTAAAATATAATTAATCTTCAAATGGTAGGGCTTTGTTCTTACCGGGTGCCACACCGTAGCGGATGCATCATTAGCAGAATTTACAATGCTCTGTCCACCCTCGTTTATCTTTTTCTCTGAAGATTCATACTTTTCCTGAGCGTTCTTGAGCGCCTTGCCCGGTTCTTCGTTATACAATACAAAATCTGCCATACGCTCCGCCATTCTGAGTGCCGCATCTACTATATTAGCATGGTTGCGGCCTGTTCAACCTTTATCCATGCTGACCTTAGATGATTGAGAATCGCCTTTATATTGCGGTCAGAGGCATCTTCCCTCTCCATGTCATCCATCGCTTCCATATAGTCTGGGAATGCTGCGAGAGAGATCTTTCAGTCCACTATCACATCGGTTTAATCGGGATAGTGCAGAATAAAGTCCAGGCACATCCGTCAACCGCAGCAGGGATTATTTCTTTTATTATAGGTATCATATTATTTATATATTAATTATTTTGATTTCAATAATGGCATCATTTTAATTTTGTCAATTTATACTATATTTTTAGTGATTTATTTTTGGTGTTTAATAAATATTACATATTTTTGCGGTAAAATAACGAATTCACGACGAATATGGTTAGATTGTTTTCAATAATAGTTATTATTTTCTGCACTACAATAATTGCAAGAGCACAACATGTTGCCGTTTCAGCCAATTTGGCGGATATAGCCAATTTCGGGACTTTGAGCGGTGAGATTTCTGTCGCTGCCTCACGCCATATTTCCCTAAATGCCGGAGTCAGGTACAATCCATGGCAGTATGGTTCAGAGGAAAAAGGCTTTGTTCAGAATAGGAAACGCGAGGCTTCACTCGGGGCGAGGTACTGGCCATGGAATATCTTCTCATCATGGTGGTTCGGAATGCGCACACAAGTACGCGAGTATAATTGCGGAGGGCTTTTCGGGCGGCAAATCACCGAAGAAGGGGTTGCAATAGGTGCAGAGGCAGCTTTCGGATACTCCTATATGATCAATAGTCGGTTTAATATTGAGTTTGGAGCAGGCATATGGGGTGGGCACAGATGGTATACGCGTTACGATTGTCCACGTTGCGGAACCATACTTTCGGAAGATAATGCTCACGGATGGTTCGTTAATCCTGGCGAACTGATAGTTTCACTGGTTTACATTTTTTGAACATAGGGAATGAAATACGGAATCACATTATTTTTCACTACGGCTGCAATAGTGCTCTCCTTCTCCTCTTGCGGAGGCTTGTCCGATAAAATAGTATCTCTTGCCGACTATTCGACATCCATCTCCCTGCCTCAGGAAAAGAGAAGCACCCTACGGGAAATCACCATACCGCAGGTCGTGCGCGATACCTCGGTGGTCGAAGACGATAAGGGAAACTCATACCACCTTATGAGGGCAATTAGAGATGAAGGAACAGGTGAAATGGTGGCCATTGAGGAATTGCAAGCAGCCGTAGTGACTGCCAGGTTCCGTAATGTAGCCGAGCGACACGGAAAAGTGGAAATAGAATTTCAGGTGCTGGTTCCAAAAGAGCTTCGCGACAGCAAATGGCAATTGAGGATGGTGCCGGTAATGCATATCCTCGAAGATACTGTAGATCTTGACCGCATTCTTATCACGGGTGAGAGCTACCGCAAAAGTCAGTTACGCGGATATCAGCAATACCGCAGGTTTCTCAACTCTATTGTCACTGATAGCACCAGATTCATCGATATGCACCAGTTGGAGGTATTCATCAAAAGAAACATCCCCGAACTCTACAAGTATCGCACTGACTCCGCATATGTTTCAGACGAACTCTTCTTTTCTCACTATGGAATAACTGCACAGGATGCTCTGGAACACTATACCTATAGCATGCTCGTTCGGCATAACGAATGGAAAAAAGCAAATATCGGCAAAATGTACGACCGATATGTCAGGGCACCGATAGTCACCGAACTCCTTCGCCTGGATACCGTCATGCGTAATGCAACAGGTGATTTCATATACAACTATGTACAGAGAGTACAAACTCGACCCAATCTTCGTAAAGTTCAAATCGTGTTAAAAGGAGAGATCTACGAGCAAGATAATAGAATTTATACCATAGAACCAAGCGCTCCTCTCACTTTTTACATCTCCTCTCTGAGCGCATTTGCCGAAGATCGTGAGAGATATCTGACACAAGTAGTATCAAGAAGGGTCAAAGCCGACGATGTCTGCTATATAGAATTTGAAAAAGACTGCGACGAGATACTTGAAGATCTCTCCGACAACTATCGGGAGATAGCCCGTATTCGAAGGACCCTGCGTTTGTTGCTCGAAAACAGGGATTTTGACCTTGACTCCATAGTTGTCACCGCCGGTTCTTCTCCTGAAGGAAGCTGGGAGTACAATTCCAGATTGAGCAAGCGCAGAAGCGCATCAGTCAGCCGTTATTTCGAGCGTTTTATCAAAAGTTGGTGTGATTCTTCGGCTCGTGAGAGAGGATTTTCCATCCATATGGAAAGCTCCTTGGTAGAGCCTGACAAGGGGTCACCCAAGGTCGCTGTCGAATTCATTTCACGAAGCGTAGCGGAAGACTGGAGTGCTCTGGATCGGCTTGTACTGACAGATACCGTGCTGACCCCACTGCAGAAGGAGAGATATTTCCTGCTCTCTGCAGAACAAAACAAGGATAAGCGCGAGAGAGAGCTCTCGATGGAAGGGTTCTACCCTCACCTCGCCTACGGGATCTATCCAAGGCTGCGTGCGGTGAGATTTGACTTCCATCTCCACCGCAGGGATATGATACGGGATACCATACATACCACCATTGTTGACAGCGCATATATGGCCGGAGTGCAGGCACTGCGAAATAGAGATTATAAACTGGCTGCTAATCTGCTCGCACCTTACAGAGACTTCAATACCGCAGTAGCCTACTGTGCGGCTGATTATAATGAATCAGCTCTTAATCTCCTATCGGAGCTACCTGCCACCCCACAGGTGAGCTACCTGATGGCGCTGCTGGAGGCGCGCAACGGTAAGAGCAAAATTGCGGCGGAGCACTACCTGAAAGCCTGTAGAGAAGACAGCCACTACATACACAGGGGAAATCTCGATCCCGAAATATATGCACTTGTAAGGATGTATGACCTAAACCGATACTTTGAATGAAACAGATTACCACATATATGATGATACTGACCGCAGCACTACTGCTGCTTTGCGGATGCAACGATCTTAAACCATGCGAAGGCGGGCTTCACAAGGTCATAATCTCACTCAATGGCACTTCTGTGGTCACTCGTGCCATCGGAGTTACAGCTGAAGAAGAGATGCGGATCAACAGTGTACAACTCTACATATTCGGCACCGAAGGAACTTTCATCAATAGAATCACAGGTACCGGTAGCGATTACGAAGTTATCCTACCGAGCGGAGAATGCACATTTTGTTGTTTTGTCAACTCTCCCGAACTACCGGCGGCTCCTTCTTCCGCTGAGGAATTGTTGATGTGTGAAAGCCATCTCCGGAACAATGGCATAGGATCATTTCAAATGACAGGAACTTTAACTGCTGAAATTGATTCCGATATGGAGCTGGAGATAGTTGTGCACAGGATGGTAGCTAAAGTTGAGTGTATGATAAAAACCGAATTCGACAATTCTTACCTTGCCGTGAAGCCATTTACCATCCGTAGAATCTATTTGACTAACGTAGCGGGTAAGAACAACTACGCACTTACTGCAATGCCGGGAGACGAGGACCTCTGGTACAACAAAATGGAATATCAACAGAGTTCATGTGACAATCTGATCTGTAGTGGTCTGATTGATAAAAGAATGGCTGACAGGGACTCTCTGGCTATTGATGAGAGCCTTTACCCCTATCCCAATTCGAGCATAGATTGCTTTGACCGAACTCTCTGGAGTGCAAGAAAGACCAGACTTGTGATTGAAGCGACATTGGGAGAAACATTATGGTACTACCCTGTGACAATTGAAAAGATTGTTGCCAACACTCACTATTTGTATGACATAACAATCACTAGAGAAGGGGTTTCCCATCCCGAAGATCCCCTTATAGAGCCGGGGAGCATTAAAACTGCAGTAAAAATCAGCGAGTGGAATGAAGGCGGTGAAATAGATGACGAAGTGTAGCCGAAAACCGTTTTCAAGCAACCAACTATTAACAATTTACAAACTTTTACTAACATTTCAAAACAATGAGAAAAATCCTATCCTTTCTTACCGTTGTAGCGCTTTTGACTGCCTGCAACGCCATTGAACCCGATAACAGCGCGGGCGAAGGCAGACTCACAATTAACGTCAAAGGAGATATCCTTACAAAAGCCGTAACCGATGTAGTCGGCAATGAGGCAACAGTAAATAACCTCCAGATTTTTATTTTCGACGGAGAGGTCTGCAAATACTATTTTGATAACGGTACGGCCCTCTCTAAAACCATTGACAGGGTACAGACAGGCAGATACGAAATCTGGGCCGTAGCCAATCTGGGAGAAACACTTTCGGTTTCAGTTACCAAATCATCTCTCAAGACGAAGGCTCTGACACTGGCGCAAAACGCTTCCTCAAGCGGATTCGTGATGTCCGGAGAAAAGGAGGTTGAGGTGAAGGCCTCAGGTACCGAATCAGTTGAAATCACCATTTCACGTCTTGTCGCACGTGCCAGACTTGTAAAGGTAACCAACAATCTTTCAGCCGGATATGGCACGATAAAGATAAAATATGTGATGCTTGACAATGTTGTTTCAAACCAAAATCTTGCCGGTACTGCTGCCATCGGCACATGGAGCAACAAGATGGGGCGCAATTCGGGTGTCAAGATTGACGGTACCACTAAATCGGAAGCTCCGGAATCACTGCTTGGCAATCCAAACGAAAGGAATATTCCCACGGGAAGTAGCGACACCCCGGGTTTTTGTTTCTACGGCTACGCCAATGATACCGCCGGAGACTCCACAGACATTACAACCTGGTCGGCCAGAAAAACACGCCTCGTAGTCGTGGCGGAAATCCAAGGTAGCACTTACTACTATCCTGTCACACTCCCATCCTTCGCACGCAACACTGCTTATGACATCTCTCTGACAATCAAAAACCTCGGCTCAAATGACCCCGAGACAAAACCCACAACTGATGCCATTGACGCCACCATTACAGTTGCACCTTGGGAAGATGGAGGTGAAATTATAGAAGAGATCTGACCACTACAAATATTTGTTGTTCAAATGAGAAAGAGCTTAACCGGATTTCTGGCACTCCTGCTTTGCAGTTGCAGCATCCTTGAAGATCGGACACCCTGTCCGTGTCGTCTGACGATGGACTATTCCAAAGTGCTTAAATATGATTTCATCCACAGGATGGTAGACGGGGAATATAATGTAACACTCTCCGGAGGAGATTTCAAATTCTGCGAAACCGTTCCGGTCGATCTGATTGACACTATCCGTCAGGAAAGCGTCTCCAAGGGCAGTATCAGGATATCCGGCGTTCTTTCCAAAAAAGGTAAAGAGGCCCTGACTGTCGCCGAAGGCAGTCAGGCCGATTCCCTTTACGCATTCAGTACTACAATAGAGGCCACAGGCGAAAAGGCCTACGTCCTTATGGAAGCACATAAACAATTCACTACCGTACATATAAAAGAAAGTGGAGTGGAAAATACGGAAAGTGGCATACAGAATAGACTTGATAAGGTGCGGATGATAGTGAAAGGCAATTATCATGGCGTAGACCGTTACACCCTTGAACCACTTCCGGGGAATTTTGAGTGCGTTGTACCAGAAGCCTCTTCTATCGGAGAATATTCACTGCGCATACCAAGACAGGGTGACGCATCCATAATGATGGAACTATTTCTCGACAGAACAAACGATGAAACAACCGGTTGTCAAGGAAGACTCTCACTGCCCATTGGACGCTATATGGAAGAGTTAGGCTATGATTTCAAGGCCGAAAGCCTTGCCGATATATACATCGGATTGAACATCGTCTCCCGCAAAGCCTTTATCCGCGTAGAAAACTGGAATTTTGAAAAAACTTTCGTGATATTTTGATAAGTAATAGAAAATATTTTTTCCTATCTTTGTTATGATAGCATGAAGAGGAACGCACTATTATTAGCAAAGGTGGGGGTAGCAATTTGTCTACTTCTTGCAGGAGTTTTCTTTACGTCGGCACAAGAACCTGACGTTGAAAAGCCCTACAACAAAAGTCGCTTCTCTATAACGCTAACGCACACACCGCTGATCCCATACGAATTGTACAGCGCCAATTTTGGAATTTCCCTCGGACGCCATAGGTCTTGGCAGATTTATGCCGGAATTGGTGCCGAGACGGCACCCGTAGTCACATTCCCGATAAGTTTCTCTTATGTTTTTTTCAAAAATTCCAATCACCATCTGGAGTTAGGTCTTGGATTGATATCAAGGCTCGAATTCATACGTGAGGAGCAGGAGAATAAACTCAAAACAATATTCGGACCTATAGGCGCAACCGTTCCGTTACTCTACCGCTACGAGGGGCCAAAAGGATTAATTCTTAAAGCCGGAGCCCAACTTTTCTATAGTTGGCCTGTTTATCTCACTCCCGTTATATCGGTAGGCTGGAGATTCTAAAGTCCAAGGTGCGCTTTGACGAGCCTCTCTACCGCATCTTCCATAGAAGTATTGTTGTCGATCACTGCATCGGCCGTGTCGAAATAGAGATTCCTGCGTCCGGCATAGAGATCAAAGAGTTGGTCCCTGTCAGATGCAAGAGGGCGGTCTACTGAAGATGTCAGCAGGTTGGGGTCCCTATCCAGAAGATAGATACGTCCATTGCGCTTGAGTCGGTGAATATTTAACGGATTAAGTACGCAACCTCCGCCTGTAGAGATGACAGCCCCCTGAAGTAACGAAACCTCCTTCACCACACTTATTTCAAGTTCGCGGAAAGCATTTTCCCCTTTTTCCATGAAAATAGTACGTATGTCGGATCCCGTCTGATCCTCTATAATCTTATCGGTATCAAAGAATTTTCTGTCAAGTCTCTCGGCAAGTATCGCTCCAATTACACTCTTGCCGCTGGAGGGCATTCCGGTTAGCACTATATTCTCCTTGGCTCGCAAGAGTTCATAATAAAGTGATTCTATTTTTTCATAGTTGTAGATTGGGTCATTGACACTATCCTTAAAGAGTTCTTGCGCAAAGCAAGCCTGTACCAACAGCATATAGAGTCCACCTTCAGCCTTGAGTCCGAGTTTATGTGTATCAAGTACAAGATTGGTACGCAATGGATTGTAGATACAGTCCAACACTCCCTCCAAATTGGGAAAAATCGCAGGATCAACTATTTTGCCTTCGTCATCGGGACTCATGCCCACAGGAGTTGCGTTTACTATGATCTGCTTATTCTCACACAAAAGAGGATTGCTTTCCAGATCCGATATCGCCACCTGGTCCTCACCTGTCACTTTTCTGACGGCGAATTTAACGGATTTTGCGCCGGCAGCCAATGTGACCGCACGGACGGTCTTTGCAGTACCACCGTTACCGTAAATAAGGATATTTTTGTCGGAGAAGCCTATATTGGCATGCTTTGCAAGGGAATTGAACCCTGGATAATCGGTATTGTGGCCATATAAAAGGCCATTTTTCTTCCGTATTATAGTGTTTACCGAACCTATGCTCGCCACAACGGGAGAGATGACATCCAGAAACGGTATCACAGACTGTTTGTATGGTAGTGTGACATTTATGCCTTTAAAATTCGATTCACTAAAAAAAAGATTAAGTTCATCCTTGGGGATCTCGCACAATTCATAGGCACAAGATGAGAGCTTCTGATGTATTTCACGAGACAAACTGTGCCCGAGACGTTCTCCTATGAGTCCATATTCCAGTTCACTGTACTTCATAAAATATCTAACTAATTGAAAACAGTCCTGCAATCTCTTCCGGAGTCATCTTTCTGAACTCGAATCGACCGGGAGATTCAACATAAACAGTGGTAATTAGCCCATTCGTACGCTTCTTGTCTTGAATGATATATGGCATCAGCACATCGCTTGGAAAGGGTGATCTTATAGGCAGATGATATCTCTTGAGTATCTTTTCCAGTCTCTGACGCATCTCTTTGGAACAGAAATATGTCATACCTGCCGCAACGGATTCTCCGTGTAAGAACTTACCGTTAGACGCAACCTCGATGGCGTGACCTATGGTGTGTCCAAAATTGAGCACCTTGCGTAGACCTTGCTCAAGTGGGTCTTGAAGGACAATATCGCACTTTATTCGCAGAGCAGCCGCAACAATTTCATCCAGCATCTCATTTAGAGGCTTATCAGACTCAATCAGGGCAAATAGAGCGGCGTCGGAAGTCGCAGCCATCTTTATTACCTCAGCCAGTCCGCTATATAGGTGCCTTGGATCGAGGGTCCGGAGGGTATCCGTATCGATCACTACACCTTTTGGATGGTGGAAGGCTCCTACAAGATTCTTGATGTTACCGAAATTGAGAGCAGTCTTCCCCCCTATGGATGCATCCGCCTGAGCCAGCAAAGTGGTGGCCACAATGTAAAAATCTATACCGCGATTGTAACAGGAAGCAGCAAATCCGGCGATATCGCCCGTCATACCTCCTCCTACCGCTATCAGTGCACCTGAACGGTCAATATTCTGCTGCCTGAGAGCAGAAATAATCACTTCCAATGTTTTGAAATTCTTGCTCTCTTCACCTTGGGGAATTGTCAGAAGGGAAACGTTTGAAAATTGTGCAAGCACTGATTGAGTATATTTTGTCGGCACACCGCTATCGGTAACCACAAGCACGTTGCGTTCATTTCCTACAAGATTGCCGACTGAAGCTATAGAGCCCCTGCCCTCGACAACCTCACAAACCGTATCCCTATAAGAAAATTTATGTTTCATCCCCTTTTTTGAAAAGTGTCACAAATATATAAAAACTTTTTCACCTTTAAAATGTATATTTGTAAATTGTACGATATAATTACTGCCGGACGATATAGTATTGTAAAACAAGAGAAGTATGGAACAACAATTCCTCTATTGCGTCGCACGCCATTTTTATCAAGAACATAAAAGTGAGATCCATAAGCTCTGTTTTGTCTTTCCAAACAGGCGCTCATCGATCTTTTTCAGGAAGTATCTGACCCAATGCATGGAGGGTGAGGCTCTTTTTGCGCCTAAGATGATTACAATCAATGATTTCTTTCTGGAACTTTCAGGTGGACAACCGGTAGACAAGATTGAAGCACTCTACATATTATACCGGCAGTATGCTAAACTCTACGCTGATGAAGAGGGCAATGTACAGAATACATTTGACGAGTTCGTCTATTGGGGAGATGTGTTTCTCAATGATTTCGACGATATAGATAAATATCTGGTCGATGCAAAACAGCTTTTCTCAAACATAGGAGAGCTTAAAAAGCTGACAGCAGATGAAAACGATTATATGAGTGAGGTGCAAAAAAATGCCATCAGGGAATTTTGCGGGAGCTGGGGTGATGGAATAAGCGCGACAAAAGAGAATGAAAAAATAGATATCAAGAGGGATTTTCACACTATCTGGGATAAAATGTATGAGTTTTACGACTCATTCCGAAAGGTACTGAGATCAAAAGGGCTGATGTATGAGGGAATGATGTACCGCGATGTAGCCGAATCGCTGGAGAGCGGGACGGGACAACAGGTTTTGGAGAAAGAGTGCGGAAAGTACAAAAAAATCCTTTTTGTAGGTCTAAACGCTCTCAATGAATGTGAAAAGAGACTTTTCAGGCACCTCAAAAAGCCCGGAAATGGGATTGAGGTCGATTTTATCTGGGATTATTATGGAGATATCCTTACTGACGAATCCAACAAATCCTCGCAGTTTATGCTTCGTGGGAAAGAGGGAAATGTCATGGAATTTGCCCAGAAAGCTATAATTAAGCCTTACGGGACACCCCTTGAACCCCTTCGTGATGATGTAGAACCTGGAAAAATTAATATTGTGAGTGTCCCCTCAGCAGTTGGTCAGACGAGATATGTGACGGAAATACTGGAAGGTATTTACTGTGATAAAAATGGGACTCTTCACCCAAACCTTGAAGAGACCGCCATAGTTCTACCCGATGAAAGTCTACTTCAGCCGATGCTCAACTCTATACCTGAGTGTATTGATAAGGTCAACGTCACGATGGGTTATCCTTTGAGCAGTTCACATAGTGCCACCTTCATTTCCCAATTGGAAGAATTACAGAAAAAGATTCGTGTGAAAAAGGAAGGCACTGTCTCATTCCATCACAAAAGTGTTATTGCCATTCTCAGCCATCCATTCATAACATCTGCGGTAACTGAGGAGCTTCTAAAGAGTCTCCGAGAGGAGATTATCGGAAGAAACCTTGTATATGTGCCTATGGAGAAAATCGGGGATAATGAGTTGCTTAAATCCATATTCATTCCATGCCGGGATTCGGTAAAGGCGGGAGATTACATTGAAAATATTCTCCACCTGGTACAGGAACATCTGGAAGAAATCGACAAAGAGGCTGCATACCACTACCTGAAGGCAGTCAGACGCATTTCCGGCCTCGGACTCCCGGTAATGGAGATTAAAACCTATTTTCGCCTCCTGAAACAAATCATATCAGTACTTTCAGTCCCTTATAATGGTGAGCCTTTGCAGGGCATCCAGATTATGGGGCCTCTTGAGACAAGAGCGCTGGACTTCAAAAATGTGATAATACTCTCTTGCAACGAGGGGATATTCCCTTCGGGCAATGTCAGCAACTCTTTTATACCATACAATCTTCGTTTGGGTTTCGGACTCCCTACTTATGAGTATCAGGACTCCATTTCCGCTTACCACTTTTACCGCAGCATCTGCAGGGCAGAACATATCTGGCTGATATACGACTCCCGTACCGAGGGCACTAAGGTTGGAGAGCCGAGCCGCTACATCCACCAGCTTAAATATGGATACAACATACCTGATAAAAATGGAAAACGAAGACTGCATATCAGCCAAAGTGCCACTTCCTACAATATGAAGGATAAAGAAAATTACAACCGAGATATAAAAAAGAGCCAATCGGTAATTAAAAAACTTCGCGAAAAGTACCTTAGAAAACCGGACGGCAGCTTCGAAGGCAGTTTCTCCGCCTCTACACTGAATGATTATTTCAAATGCCAAAGAATGTTTTACCTCAAACATGTCGAGGGTATCAGTGAGGAGGATGAAGTGGTGGATGAAGTGGATGGAGCCCAGTTCGGTACCATCTACCACTATGTGATGGAGAAACTATATATGCCTAATCGCAGCAAAGGAGCATCAACCCGGGATGCCGACCATATAGAGTCCCTTAGAAAAGATAAGGAGCAAATTGCAAGGCTGATACTTGAAGGATTTGCCGAGGCAAGGAAAAAACGGAAATACAGTTATGAAAGTGGTAATATCCGATATGAGTATGAAGATCTCTCCGGCCAGGAAAAAATAGTATTTTCACTGATAGCATCCTTTGTGGAAAAGAGTCTCGAGATTGATCGGGAATATGCCCCATTCACATTCAGGGCTTCCGAAATGCGTGTCGACTATCCAATGGTTATTAACAATATCGGCACCGTGAACATTAAAGGATCCATCGACAGGGTCGATGAAAAGGGTGGCGAAATCAGGATTATCGACTACAAAACGGGCAGTGTAGATGGCAAAATGCTCGGCATTAGGGCATCCGAAGAGAATGTGCTGATCGATAACCTTTTCAAGGAAGAGAAGAATGGCTCCTGCGTAAAAAATTCGGTTTCATTCCAGCTGATGCTCTATAAAATGATGTATGCTAAACAATGCGACACCGACGGAGACAATATCACTCCGGCTGTCTTTTCGCTCAGAGATCTCTACAAAGAGAATCCCTTACGCTCTCAGCAGGGACTTACAACGGGGATAATGGAAGCATTTGAAGAGAAAGTCAGAGAAAAAATAACCGAGATATTTGATGATACAATAGATTTCAAAGCTGTCACTTTTGACGACGGAGAATTCGGCGCCTGCCGATACTGCAATTTCCGCAACATCTGCAAAATCCTGTAAAATCCACCGAAATGAGCAACATAAGAGAGAATCCGGAGATAATTATAGCTTCTGCAGGTGCGGGCAAAACCCATAACCTCACCGAGGCTTACATAAGAATGGTCGAAGAGAGCCATAACTCCGGCAATGCACGTCCCTTTAGGGATATTCTCGCCGTAACCTTCACCAACAAGGCAACTGACGAGATGAAAGAGCGCATTCTGGAAAAACTCTTTATAAAGGCAACTGAAGGCGACAAAAAAGCCGAAACGTTCCTAAAAGAGATTCTTCACGACTATTCCGGATTTAACGTAAGCACCATAGACAGGTTTTTCCAGGTGGTTATGAAGACATTTGCCAGGGAATTGGGGCAGTATGGCTCCTACAATGTCGAACTTGACACCAAGGAGGTAATTGCACAGGCAGTTGATCGTATGATGGAGACTCTTGGGGATGAAGAAAACAAACCTTTGTTGGACTGGCTTGTGGATTATTCACTTAGTGTCATAAATGAGGGCGGCCCCTGGGATATACGTAGAGAACTCGCCAGTTTTTCGGAGTTGCTCTTCAAAGAGGATTTCCTCCTCCAAAGAGGCAAAGTGGAGTCTCTCTATCGGAGCGACACGGATAGTGAGGGCACAAGCACAACGGATTCCAAAAAAAATGACGGTTTCCTCAAGATGTTGAATGTTTTTATAAAAAATTTTGAAAGTGAAGCAAAGAGGTTGGCTGAGGAGATTATTAGGGACTATGACAGAGTTGCCGTTTCCATACCGAATATGAAGACAGGTGACCGCAGTCCAAGAAAAGGATTCGAAAACATCACGGAAGGCAAATATGTCAATTCCACCGGAAAGCTTTATTGCGATGCATTTGAAGATGCTGCAACATGGTGCAGATCCGGCAGTTCAACGAAGGACAAATTAATGTCAGATCAATACAGAGCCAATTTTGCTCCGGCCCTCCAGATGAAGGTCGAGGATTTGAAGAAACATTTTTCCGACAATTATACTGCTTACAACACCTCAATCATCATCCGTAAGAATATATACCTTCTGGGACTCACAGCCGATATTTTCCGTGAAATAAATGCCTATCTCAAGGAAAACAATCTCATCCTTCTTAGCAGGACTGCGGATATTCTCAACAGGATAATCGATGAGAGCGACACTCCGTTCATCTATGAAAGAATAGGCAACAGGATAGACCATATACTACTGGATGAATTCCAGGACACATCAAAGCTGCAGTGGAAGAATTTTGAGCCTTTAATCGACAACAATATCTCCGAAAAACATGACAACCTTATCGTAGGAGACGTCAAACAGAGTATCTACAGATTCAGAGGTTCTGACTCCTCCCTTCTAATTAATCTGCCGAATAGAAAAAATGTAGAACCCAAGGTGATAAAGGAAAATTGGCGGAGTGCCGAGACGATAGTGGAATTCAATAGTAATTTCTTCGAAACCATTACAAAAGATGACCCTTACGCAAAAGATATTTACAGAGAATGTCGTCAAAAAATGCCCGACATAACTATAAACGAAGCCAACATCAATCGTTACAATGCCGGTGCTGTCAAAGTCAGATTGTTTGAGGTTGACAAAGAGGATAAAAAAGCCTGGGAACAGAATGCTTTGGAGGCTCTCACAGGAAAAAATGATGATATTGTCGACCTCGGCGAGATCGGACGCCTTCAAAAAGACGGATATCGGCTGAAAGACATCACGATACTTGTTCGTACAAACAATGAAGGCAAAATGGTTGTGGAGAAACTGATTTCAAAAGGAATCAACGTCGTCACGGAAGACGTGCTGATGCTTGGCTATTCCAGAGCTGTTCTTAAGATTGTGACACTGCTCAAATATGTTGACAATCCTGAAGATCAGATCAACCGGTTGATGCTCAAAAATCTTTTCACGGAAAATGAAAACGGTGAAATTAATCTCCCTGAAATTCCTGATTTGAAAGGGCTCTCGCTTTACGGAAGCTGTGAAGCTATCACCAGAACCATATTTGATGAGATTCCGGATTATGAAATAGAGTTTGTGCAGGCATTTTTTGATGAGGTAAATGCATTTATGACACGTATGGGGTCTGATTTACCCGCATTTCTCGAATGGTGGGAAGAAACGGGTCAAAATGTCAAAATAAGCTCATCTTCCGATCAGGATGCCGTATGTGTGATGACAATACACAAAGCAAAGGGGCTTGGATTCAAAGCGGTTATTATCCCGTTTTTCAGAGAGAAGACCACCGTCAAAGCAGGCCTGATGGCGCCCTATCTCTGGTGCATACCGAAAGATAAAAAGTTTCAAGATATAGGCCTGGTTCCCGTAAAATACACCACAAAGGGATACACGGACTTTGACGAAGAATTTGAGAAAGAAAAAAAGGATACGCATATCGACACTTTGAATATCTCTTACGTAGCGATGACACGCGCCTATTTTGAAATGGTAATCTATGCTCCCGATGACACGAATGACGCGAATAACACGAATGACGCGAATAATACGAATGACGCTAATTCAATGGCCCACAAACTCATCAAGTTTCTCAAGGAAGAGTCACAAAAGAATGATGCCGGTAAATATATTGAATTGAAAGATCACGGCAATGGCTGCTACGAAGCACGAGCCAATAATGGCCAATGGCGCTATAAACATGCCCTGGATATTGCCAAAAAAAATCAACAAGGAGCAACCCCAAAACTCAAAGTGCTCGAAAACGGCATAGAGACCAAACCAGTCAAATCATTTCCATCAATCCCTATTGGCAATAGACTTGAGCAGTCGTTCCGAGCGCGTAACTTTTTTGAATTTGAAAAGGATCCTTTGGAGAGTCCCCGTATCAAAGGCCTGGTACTCCACGATATTCTTTCAGGAATCAACAATATAGATGACCTGGATGAAGCTGTAAACAGATCTGTCATACAAGGAGACTTAAAAGAATCCGAACGAAAGGATGCGAAGAATTTTCTCGCTAAAAGGATAGAATCGATAGCAGGAAGGCACTGGTTTGATGGCACTTATGATACACTTAACGAGCAGGAAATCCTTATCAGCAACGGAGAGACACAACGCCCCGACAGGATTCTTCTAGGAGAGAATGAAACAATTGTAATAGATTACAAATTCGGGAAACACGATGGCGCAAAATATCGCAAGCAGGTGCGCGACTATATGAAGAATCTCGAGCAAATCGGCCTTCCGGGCGTTACCGGATATATTTGGTACTTCAAAGACAACGATATAGTAAAGGTCGATTTAAATGAAGAAAAAACGCTGTTTTAGCAAACAATAAAACATATTGGCTATGATACTAAACTCTTACCATGTCGATGCTTTTACCGACGAACTCTTCAAGGGCAACCCTGCCTGCGTGGTGCAGCTTAAAAATTGGCTTGAGGATGATTTGATGCTGAAAATAGCAGCCGAAAATGGAGTGGCTGAAACCGCATTTTTCATAAAAAACAGCTGCACAGAGGGGTATTCCATACGCTGGTTTACCCCCGACATCGAGATGGATCTTTGCGGTCACGCCACTCTGGCGACAGCTTTTGTCATAGCGAGGAACTCAGAGGAGCCAATAGACGAGATACTTTTCACCTCCGCAAGCGGAGAATTGAGAGTAGCTGTGGAGAATGACCTCTTCACACTTAACTTCCCTTCGCGACCGGCAGTGCCGGCAAGACTTCCAAGAGAGACCTATGATTCTTTAAGTATAAAGCCACTGGAAGTATTAAAGGAACGCGACTATCTGCTTGTTTACGATTCGCAACAGCAGATTGAGAAGATAAAGATAGAGCGCAATCTCTTCGATATGGTCAATATGGATCCGGGTGGAGTGATCATCACCGCCCCCGCTTCAGAGCCCGAAGTTGACTTCGTATCCCGCTTCTTCACCCCGCAGAGCACCATTTTGGAGGACCCTGTGACCGGCTCGGCGCACTGCACACTTATCCCCTACTGGAGCGCACGTCTCGGCAAACGAGTTATGACTGCTAAACAGATTTCGCCCCGCGGCGGAACCCTATTTTGCGAGGATTGCGGAAACCGCGTTCTAATCTCCGGCACCGCACGTCTCTACTCCGAAAGCAAGCTCTATTTGTAATCATATCCCTTTTTAGGATATTCCATCATTATTTCTATATTTGCTCTTGATTGAATAACTATCACACATAATGGAGATATCAAAGGTATTTTACACCAATTTAAGGACGAAGGCCGGTAATGGCCTGCTCAATAAACTTGAGACATTGATTGATGCTGCGGGAATTGGAGATATTGATTTCAAGGACCAATTTACGGCAATAAAACTTCATGTAGGAGAGCCTGGGAATATGGCCTATATTCGCCCAAACTATGCTTCAGTAGTTGTTGAAAAACTCAAGTCATTGGGAGCCAAAGTATTCCTTACAGATGCCAACACCCTATATATGGGACTGCGAAATAATGCTGTGGACCACCTTCGCAGTGCCTTCCGCAATGGTTTCAATCCTCTCCAGGTAGATGCGCCCATGATCATAGCTGATGGACTTAAGGGAACTGATTCAGTCATATTGAAACTTGAGGGCGCGAAATATTGTCCCTCTCCCAAGATTGGCCGTGCCGTGATGGATGCCGATATTTTTATCTCCCTCACTCACTTCAAGGGACACGAGCAGACCGGCTTCGGTGGAACTCTTAAGAATATCGGAATGGGATGCGCCTCGATTGCAGGAAAACTGGAGCTCCACTCCTCCTCCAAACCCCGTATCAGCAGCCGAAGATGCATCGGATGCAAGGTGTGTGAAAAACATTGCAATTATGGTGCTGTCAAGGTAAACGCCGAGCGCAAAGCAGTGATTGACTATGATAAATGCGTTGGATGCGGACAGTGCGTTGCCTTATGCCAACATAGTGGCGCTGTTCTGGCGGAATGGGATACCTCTGAGATACTCAATTACAAGATTGCGGAGTACACTAAAGCAATTTTGGCCGACAGACCTCACTTCCATATTAGTCTGATAATGAATGTTTCGCCGGAGTGCGACTGTTGGGGACATAACGACACCGCCATAGTGCCTGACCTCGGCATGATGGCCTCTTTTGACCCCGTAGCTCTGGATCAAGCCTGCGCAGATCTGGTTAATCGTGCCCCTGCCATAAACGGATGGTGCGGTGACTCCGGATGCAGTTGCCAAGAACATGCAGAGATTGAAAGTGAGGATAAGTTCAAGATAATCCACCCTGACACCGACTGGATTGCAGGATTGCGCTACGCCGAAGAGATTGGTATAGGTTCACGCGAATATGAGCTTATAGAAGTCTAATTTATAGGGACTTAAATTATAGATCAATATCTATTGTACAGCCACTCGACTATGATAAACATGGACTTTTGGCGGCTAAAGTCAGAGATCCATACCCATAATGTGGTCATTCATCCGGAAGTTATTACCGATATCAAAGTCCTTGCTGTAAAGGATTCGCATCCCCTGATGCAGGTAAAACCGTACTGCCGGATTCTCGCGATTGACATGCAGCATCATTCTACACTTTTTGAAGCCCTTGCTTCGAATATGGTCACAAACGTGCTTGAACAATAGTTTACCAAGCCCTGTTTTCTGATGTTCAGGTAGAATATAGAGACGCATCAGCTCAAATACCTTGGTGCCGTCGGGATCATCCGCTTGCGGAGAAATACCTGCATAGCTCACAGCCTCCCCTTCCTCTTCCACAATAAAATATTCCTGCCCCGAATCCAATCCCGAAGCTAAATTTTCCGGAGAATACATCCAGTCCATCATATAATCCACCTGCTCCTGCGAAAGCATCTTCCCATAGGTATGGGGAAAGATAATTTGTGCCAAATCGCGAATAAGAGCGATATCCTCTTTGCTCGCCTGGCGTATGGTGATTTGCGGTTTCATACTTTAATATGATATTCTGTGATGTATTATGCAATGCTTGTCTGCGCCGACAAGCTCTCCTACCCTGTCAGTTGCTGATATCTATTGTGTGCTACTTCAGGTAGTCAATCAAAATTGACTCCATCATACGGTAGCCCTCAAGATTGGGGTGGACACCGTCCGGCCCGAGATTCTCTTGAAGTCCGTTGCGCTCATCCTTCATCTGCGTATGGTAGTCCACATAGGGAATACGGGCACTCTTGGCATAGGCACGGATCATCTCATTCAGCTCTACTATTTCCTCCGCAGGAGTGAGCTCCGTACGCCACCTGTAAAGATAAGCCGGCAGCACCGAGCAAAGTATGGGTTTGATGCGATTGGCCTTGGCGATCTGACACATAGAGATTATATTGTCGAGGATATGTTCAAGAGAGATCGGCCCGTCGTTCATTGCAATATCGTTGGTTCCCGCAAGGATAACCACATATTTGGGTCTCAGAGCCACCACATCCTTCTGAAACCTAATCAGCATGTCACTCGTAGTCTCTCCGCTGATGCCGCGGCCAACGAGATTGTTTAGTCTAAAAAAATCAGGACTCAATTTGGGCCACGAGTCGGTAATCGAATCTCCGAATAATACAGCTAAAGGTCTCACTTTCATTTCTTTATTAGCCTCCTCATAACGCCGGGGAGGAATTACTTTCTGATATCTTTCCTGCGCAGCAGCACCAACCGCAATAAGCAGCACCACTGCCATTAAAATAATTCTTTTCATGATACAAAAATAAGAAAAAAAGGGGAAGCGGGCAAAGGAATATACTAAGAAAATAAGGGCCTCCTATGACGAAGGCCCTTTTGCGAGCGTGGCGACGGCATAAGCCGAAGGGCCACCAGAAGTCGCGGGTGGGGGGGCCCCGGTACAAAGATAATAATTAATCTTCTCAATGTACCCATCACTCATCACTTTGCAAATATAAAACTTTTCATAATACTAATGTTGTGAATTACATATATTTATGTAACTTTGAATTGTAGAAAAAATATCGCTGCAAGCCATAACAACCAACAAATAAGCAGTCAAACAATCTAACCATTAACTAAAATGAAACCAAGACAACTAACTTTAGTTCTCGTCCTGCTAATAGCGGTCGGAAACATTAGCGAGGTCAGTGCCCAAGGCTGGCTGAAGCAATTAGGCAAAAAAGCGGAAGAGGCGGCGAAACAAAAAGTCGAAGAAAAAGTTCAAGAAAAAACAAGAAAAGCCGTTGACAAAACTTTCGACGAAGTCGAGGATCTTGCAACGCAAAAAAAACAAAAAAAATCCAATGCTCCCATCGTTGAGCCCGCCGATACAGGTACTCCTGCCGATAACACTTCAGACTGGGATAATAAGGATCCCTATTATGCATTAAAGAAAGGAGCCGTAATTACCTACACAATGTACAATGGCAAAGGCAAGGTGCAGGGATACAACAAGTCGGAGGTTTTGGACATTTCCAGGACAAAAAATAGCATAAAAGCCACAATATCCGGCCAGATTACTGATTCTAAGGGCCGTGTCCAGAACGGCGGCACAGTTTCAATGCGTGCACAAAACGGTAATTTCTATGTGAATTTGCTTGATTTTATCTCTCCACAAGGATTGGAAGGAGTCGACTTCGAAGCCGACATGTCAGGAAATGATATGGTAATCCCAACAAAACTGAAACCCGGACAAACCCTTCCCGATGCCAATGCCACATTCAAAATGAAAATGAAAAGCGGAACGGAAAATATGGATATGCCGCCTTTAGTATTCCACATTTTCAATCGTCGTGCAATACGGGCCGAAATCGTGGACACACCTGTAGGACAATTCGTTTGTTTCAAGATCATTCAAACCGTAGAAGCCGAATATCCGATAATCGGGACACAACAAGGCACTACAATTACCTGGATTGGTAAAGGTCTTGGAGTAATAAAAACCGAGCATTACGACGCCAAAGGGAAACTGACAAGCAAAATGCTATTGACGGGGATAGAGTAAGTTTTTACATTTTCACAGAAAGCATCGGACGAGTGGCCACAACTTGCAAACAAGCATAAGACGGCGCCCCGATGCTTTTTTATTGGGCTTGTTCGCGCACTTGTATAACGCATTTATAAAAAGAAAGATTGAACAATCTCTCTTAGACCCATAACGGGTCTCTATGGGCTACCATTCAATCTTTCTAGGTCAAATACGAGGTTGTTTCCATTATTGATCCGTTGTAATTTGACGACATTTTTGTATCTTTGGGACATTGATTTTAATTAAATTTCATCTTGATATTTATACTGCACGTTATGCGAAACATACGGTTATTGTAAGGCCCACAACTTACATGAAAAGGAAAGAAAAGTAACCTTTTAATTATAGCTTGGAAATCTGTTTTCTACAACAATAAGTAACATACATAGATAGACATCAAACGTTGCTTGGATAATTTGAAGTGATAATAGTCTTCAACATTTTTAAATCATTTAACTAATTAAAAAGTACAATGGCAAAAGAATATAAGAACGACAAGCACCCGGTGTGGCTATTATCTGACTGCATGCAGCTCTCTTTGTTCAAATTTGATGACAAAACAAAAATAAAGACAGGTGAACACCATCTAAATAATTTGACAGGTAGTGAATGGACTTTACACGGGAAAAGTGTACAGATTTTCGATGGCGCTATAACAGAGAAAAGAAAATTACATGGTGCAGCATATCCTTTGTCATTGGCTAAACATTTCATAGAAATATACTCAAAAGAAGGTGACACTATATTAGACCCTTTTGCGGGTGTAGGCACTACGTTGGATGCAGCTAATTTATTAAAAAGGCATTCGCTTGGAGTAGAATTGAACCTGGATTTTATTAAATTATTCAACGAAGGTATTGATATAAAGGATGGAACTCAAAACTTTAATTATCAACGTGCTATTTTTCACGGTTCAGCATTAAACCTTGGTGAGTATATTCCTAACAATTCTATTGACTTTATTCTCACCTCACCTCCATACTCAAATTTACTAAATAAAATTCGTCCGAAATTCGCAGATAAAGACTATAAAAATAATCCATATAAGAATCAAAGTAGAACATTAGCAAAACCCTATTCTACTGACATTGAAGACTTAGGAAATTTGTCCTACGAAGAGTATTTAGAAGCAATGAAAAAAATATTTGGTTCGCTACTGTTTATAGCAAAGGAAGGAGCATACAATGTTTGGGTCGTTAGAGATTATAGAGATTTGAATAATCATTTACCTTATATTAATTTACATGGTGATTTAGTAAATGTAGCAACACAAGTTGGTTGGAAAATGTGGGACTTAGTAATTTGGGACCAATCTAGTCAAAGGAAATTGGTAAGGTTAGGAGGAAATAAGTCCAGACGATATTACTTTAATATAGGTCATTCTTTTATCTTAGTTTTCAGAAAAAACATGAAAGGCGAAAAATTCTTATGAAAATAAAAACACCAAAAAACACAACATATTTCACACACGGATTTCACCCTTATCCGGCAAAATACACACCACAACTTGTAAGCAAATATCTTTCACTGTTTTGCAAGAGTGGTGATATTATTCTTGATCCATTCTGTGGTAGCGGAACAACGATTGTTGAAGGAGCTATTAACGGAATCAATTCAGTGGGAATTGACCTAAACCCTATTGCTTATATCGTTTCAAAAGCAAAAACAAACAGGTATGGAAAAGATGATATCTGCCTTCTATATAAAATAATTAACCAAATAAAAAAGATTAAGTGTCCTCCTAATAATATTGAGATCCCAGATTTCCCTAATCGTAGTCATTGGTTTCAAGATAATGTGAGCTTAGAATTAGCAGATTTAAAGAGTAAAATACGGATCGTTGACAATCAAAATGTTAAAGACCTACTTTTATGTGCGTTCTCAAAAATTATAGTACGAGTTTCAAATCAAGATAGTGAGGTCCGTTATACTGCAAGAAATAAAAATATACAGAATGGAGAAGTGTATAAATTATTTATTGAAACCCTATTGAGTTATTTAAACGTTCTTAAGTCAAACGAATTTCACATTTTGGCAAAAACAGAAATATTAAATGGGGACACTAGCGTTGAATTAAGACGATTTAGTGATAATTATTTTGATTTTGTTATAACTTCTCCGCCATATATAAATACTTTTGATTATTATCTGTATCACAAATTAAGAATGTTTTGGTTGGATTATGACCATAGACCTATCAGACAAAAAGAAATAGGTAATCATCACCGCATTGATAAAAAAGATTTTAGTTCTGCTAAAAATGAGTATATTGAGTCAATGTCAATTATTTTTCATGAACTATCAAGGGTGTCAAAACCTAAATCCAATTTTGTTCTGGTAATTGGTGACGGAATTGTTGATGGGGTAACTATTGATATGAGCCAAGTAATAGAGGATATTTGTCATGACTCCAATTATAAAATCAAAAATATTAAGAGTATTAATTTATCAGACATAACACGGTCTTTCAATAGAAAATTCTCAAATGCACCAAAGAAAGAGCATTATATTATTTTAACAAACTTGAAATGAACAAGAAATGTTATTTACAGAAAATTTGGAAGAAATAATCTTCCATAGACATGAAATGTTTGCCTCTGACGAACTTATTGTTCTGTCAGGATATGTTGGTCCCAAACCAATTGAAAGATTAAATAGTCTACCATTCCAATCAAAGGTTATTTATGGAATGTACGGCGAGGAGGGCATAAAACCTCCCTTGCATAATTCATTGCTTAACATTCAAAATTCCAGCAATGATGTAAATATTTTTTACTCAACAATCCCTGTTCATTCAAAATGTTATGCATGGCGAAATAAAGGCAAAATTGTTCATGCACTTGTTGGCTCTGCTAATTTTTCGACAAATGGACTTTTAACTCCTTATCGTGAAGTTCTCGCAGAAACCACTGTTGATACGTTTGAGCCTCTTAATAAATACATTCAAGGGATTTTGAATAATTCAATTTCTTGTTTGGAATTAGGAACTATTGATATCATAGAGGAAGCTACAACAATTGAAACAATATGTTCTTTATCGTTATTAGGAAGAAATGGTGAAGTGCAAAATGCAGCTGGCCTAAATTGGGGACAGAATCCGAATAATCATACTACAAAAGATGATTCCTACATTAAAATTCGTGTACAAGACATCAGAGATTATCCTGAATTATTTCCTCCGAAACAACTATATCCCCTAAAATTTGATGGAAGAGGTAGAATGCATAGACATAATGATAATATCGAAATCATTTGGGATGACGGTGTTTGTATGTCAGGTTTATTTTTTGGAAATCAAGAGATAGATGGTATTTTATATCCAAAACAGGTAGGATCTTTTCCTCATTATGCTGAAATGGGAAAATATCTACGAGATAGAGTTGGGATACCACATGGACAACCATTTAGAAAACACCATTTAGAAAGATACGGAAGAGATACAATAGACATCTCATTAATAGGTGAAGGAGTTTATAGATTTGATTTCTCCGTATAAACTAATGCTAATATATAACACATCAATTAATCTTATTATACGATAATTATTTTGTTAATATCTTGTCAAACTTGACGAACTCGAGGTTTTAGGCAACTAGACTTTTAACCTTTTTAAATAGTAAGGGAAGTTAACTAGTAATTATTTGGACACTTTAATAATTGATAACATGAATAATTGGGTCACTTGGCTTGGTGTAATAGGTAGCACAACAATATCTCTTTTAGCATTAGTTTTGACATTTGTAAAATATGCTAAGCATGAGAAACGCTTAAATAAGCAACAGATGACTCTAAACGAGCAGCAAGAGAAACTAAATGAGCAACAAGAGATGCTAAATGAACAGCAAAAAACACTAAACACGTATCAAATCAATAAGATTAAGGAAGAGGAGTTAGCTGCGCGTAAAGCTGTGATAAAGGGAGATATCACTAGAGACACTAAAGATAGTATAAGACTGATAGTATCCAATGTAGGGCAAGTAAGTGCTACTAATGTCCACGTGGAAATAACTGGCTCAACATATGGCTTACTTATGGAAGATCTCGAAGACATTGAGTTATTAAATCCTCAAAAACTTCATAAATACTCTATATATCTAACTGAAGATCATGTGAAAACAGTAAATGTTAAGTATTCTTGGAGCGATGCATTTAGAAAGGATAATGAATGTGTTGAATCCCTCCAAATTCCCTAACCAGTGATGCAAGAAATTTATTTATAACTTGTATTGCTGATCGGTTTTGTCCATAATTAATGAAATATGCGTCTGGTATAGCACATAACAAGCAAATCTCTGAATCTCTGATCTACCATCGCTCATTACTTCCCAACCCCACACTCAGAACTAATTTTTGCTATCTTTGCCGCCTATTATGGGATATACAGGAGAACTCATATCACTGGCGGTAGCATTTAGTTGGACGGCTACAGCGCTTTTTGCCGAGATAGGCACAAAGCGTATAGGTTCGCTGCAGCTAAATATCATAAGAATGACACTGTCACTGCTAATGCTGGCGGCTACTCTCTGGATAGTGACCGGAGCGCCCTGGCCGCGTTTTGCTGATGGCAGCACCTGGCTCTGGCTTCTGCTCTCGGGACTCATAGGCTATGTGTTTGGCGACTGGTGTCTCTTCAACTCCTACCTGGTAATTGGTGCGCGTTTTGGACAACTCTTTATGACTCTAGCCCCTCCGGTGGCAGCTATAACTGCTTGGGCGCTACTGGGAGAGACTATCTCGTGGAAGGGATTGCTGGGTATGGTAGTGACTCTTTCGGGTATCGCCATGTCCATTCTAAGCAGAGGTCAGGGGCACAAAGTGGCCGTCAAACTTCCTATAAAGGGAGTTTTGCTGGGCATAGGCGCAGGAGTTGGCCAAGGAGTGGGGCTGGTATTGAGCAAGGTAGGTATGGGCCACTATCATTCTGCAATCCCTGAAGGTGCTACTTCAGTTAGCACAATGGTTCCCTTTGCGTCGACCTTCATTAGAGCGGTGATGGGTGCTATCGGATTTATATTAATCCTTCTGATTAGAAAAGAAGGTCCAAAGCTTGTCCATGCCCTAAATGATCGCCGGGGAATGCTTTATGCCTCTCTCGCTACCATTACGGGACCTTTTATCGGTGTCTCGCTCTCACTGATGGCGGTTCAATACACTAACGCCGGCATAGCATCGACTATTATGGCACTGACACCGGTTCTTATTATTATTCCCTCTTACCTGATTTTTAAGCAAAAAGTGAAAGTTATAGAGGTCATTGGCGCCATCATCAGTATCGCGGGAGTGTCGCTGTTTTTTCTTTAGAGGATGAAAAGAATCTGCCTAAAATGATGGGCAGCTTAGTTCATCTGTGAAAAGAAAAATAGTTTCATAAATATTCTTTTTAAAAAATACTGAATCGCACCTTCAACACCACTGAAGCGCCTCGAAGAGGGCTTATAGTTGAGATATCAATGAGGTTGTTACTGCTAATGTAGTTAAATGTTTTATGGTTGAATAGGTTGCGAGTTTCGAGGCGAAATTCCATACGTTTATGGAGCCAGCCAAAGGATAGGTCTGCAAAGACCAGATGGCGGTGACTGCCTGAGACGGCGTCGTTGAAGTAATGTTCAACGGAGCCGTCCAGCCGGAAGCCGCGGCCAAGCACGAACTGGCCGGAAAGACTCTGTTGCAGATAGGTGTAGCGCGAAATGTCCTCTCCTCGGGAAATTCGGCTTGTTACAAATGACCCACTTCCACGATAGAATACCTGTGCCTTGTCGGAAAGTCGTGTCGTAGCAGTAAGCCTTCCCTGCCATAAGCCACGTAGCGAGGGTATCAGTTGCTCTTGCCGTAGTATCTGAGCTTGTTGCCATGTACGGTTCAGCGCAATGCCCAGAGTCGTGGCCAGTACGTTTATACGTTGGCTGTATGCCAGTTCAAAGCCGTAGCGATCGGAATGGTGTGCAATTGGCAGACTCTCTTGTCGTACCAATATCCCCTCAATTACCGAGCCCGTCAACAAGTCCTGTTCATTACGCGACCAAGTGCCACGCAATGATGTAATCATCCCAATCCATGGATTCTTGTATTCAAGTCCGGCAGTAGCAGTCTTACCTGAACTATGCAAGAGTTGTCCGCTGCGACGACCGATGCTGCGATAATTCGTCATCAGATAGCCCATATAGAGACTATTCACACCTCCCACACCGGAGGTGAGTCGTGCATCAAAGTTGTAGCGCAGACCTCCTGCGATATCTCCCGAAAGGGAGAGCCTCGGAAGAAAATGGAAACGATGTTCCTGCTCATCCGCATAGCTAATGAGTCGAACGTTGAGAGGCAAATCGAGGGAAATCTTAAACCGTTCACCGGCGTTGTACTCGAATCGGGGTGCCAAAATTACATCGAAACGACGGAGCGATACGTCATTGGTCATCGAATCTACAGCAGGAAAAGTATAGAATTCACTATCAGCCGGTAAAAAGGTTGACTCCATGTTTTCGATCCGAGCATTGAAATGAGCCCGGACCATCATCTGCCAATATCCTATGTTTTGTGACCAGCGAAGATTATTTTGGCTATCGAGCCGCCGCGTGTAAAGATGTTGTACGGCATTAGGAGCAAATTCAGTGGCCAGGTCATTGAAAGGCAGCGGCGAGACTTTAAGCGTGGCGCTCCCCTCCGTATAGGAAGTATTGGAATTGACGGAATAAATCCGTTCGTTCTTTCGAATCATATCAGAGAAACGATTCTCTATTGAAAAGGCCGGACGATATAGATTCTGATTGATGCTACCTACAGTGCCGTTGGCGTCGTACAGCCGTCCCGTAATGTTCAGCCGCTCGTCTAAATAATGCGTTGCGCTATTATTCACGAGTCGTATCGAAACTTCAGCTTGATCGGTACGAATTTGCGAGGATATGAGTTCCTCAACATCCACCGGTTGCTCCTTCAGGAAATAATAACGGGTCAACGAACTACCTTCAGCGGTCTGACGATCGTGGATATATGATGCCCGCGCAGAAAGATCTATGGTAGGACGAATGCGTGTTAGTACATTGGTCGAGACAGCATGGACATTATTCATAAGATAGCGCGAACGGTCCACCGGCGGCTCTGATGGTGTACGCAAGGTCAACAGTGACGCAGCGCCATCAATTGGCGGTATTTCAAACGAAATCAGTTCAGAGACCACCACATCGTCTCCCTCGTTGTTGGTCTTGTAAGTGAGCATTGTCTGAACTTGTCTGGTAAAATACATAGCTACTGCCTCTGCATTCCACATCCATGGCTTGTATCCTCCTCCCAGTTGCAGAGTCGTCGTCCAGGCTCCGCGAGCTGACTCTTTCAGCTTCAGATTCAGTGCCGCCTGGTCCGGACGTTCCAGTGACTCAAGCGCCCGTATAGGCTGGTGACGCTCATATACCTCTACCGAGGCTATATCCGATGCTTTAATATTGTTTGTTGCTACACCATAGTTACGGCCAAGCATATCCATCCCCTCTATATAGAAACGGATAATTTCCTTGCCATTGTAAGAGACCTTGCCACTCTTTTCCACGTAGATGCCCGGCATCTTCTTTAGCACATCGGCAATTGCCCGATCGGTGCTGTCAAGATATTGCGCTACAGTAAAGACCAACGTGTCTCCCCGCTGCCGCATCGGCGGTTCCTTGACTCGAGCCTCAGCAATTGAAAGCGGCGCAGACTCAACCGCAAGCCGTAAATATTGTGTCCGAGCTACAATTCTCCGCTCCAACTGCTTGATGTCAAGCGCGTGGCAGCGTATCAGTAATGAATCGGTACTACCCCGATATGTCAACGAAAAGGCACCTTCTGCATCTGTATTCTGGAAACCAAACATAGACTTCCCGTCAATAGACATCAGCATTACGCCAATGCCGGCCGCAGGTCCACCTTCTTTATCTGCATATTGTACAGTTCCTGAAATTACGGTCTGGGCGGATGCTGCCGCCAAATAACACAAGGCAACAAGTAGCAAGAAAAGGCGCTTCTTATTCATAGTTTATTGTATTACCGCTTCCAATCCAATTCTTTACGGCCCGGAGGAACGCGGGATCCTAGCATATGTGAGGTACCGCTCTGACGAGCACTCTCTTTCATTAGTTCTCTACTTCGCTCAATAGCCTCATATATCTCAAATCGAGTTTTGATATCGTAAGACTTAAACAGATTATAAAGCACGACATCCACACCAGGATCCGGAATAAACGAGACCAGGGAGTAACTATACTGACCCTGATCTTCATATGCCTCACATATCAATCCTGGCAACCCCCATAGTTTCCAAGGGCCCTGCGAAACAGGAACCTCCAATGTGTACCACGCTGACCACCTCCTGCCACGAAAATCAGCCTCGGCCAAATAGCATTCAAACCCAAGCACCGTCTTAACAGAATCACGAAATTCCCATTGTATAGTTTCCCTTTCTTCACTATATTCCACACCCTTACTGCTAACCGTTGTCCTTACTGAAATCTGCCCCTGTTCAGGATAATTAAGATAGTAATAGTCGGAATCGTTGCCCAGCAGATCGAGACGACGACCTTCCTTTATATATTGAGTCAACAAGCGCATCCATTTTTGAAATCCATTGGGCGTAAGTTTTAAAGAATCTGAAAACAGAACATCCTTGCTATAAAAACAGGAAATATTTCGCCCAATACGCAATATCATCGTATCAGCCTCAATTTCACCGGTCAACGTATCCTTAATCGATCTATCAATATAACGACACTCTATAATAGCAGGTTCGAGAATAACATTTTTTTGAGCAAATACTCCAATCGGAACCGATAAGATTAAACAGGCAAAAGCCATTATTTTCAATACATTGATCATAAGAATATTCCAAATAATAAGTTTCTTACTCCATATACTTCGACTGTTTCATCACCCTTAACTCGTTCTATAAGCAAAGATAAGAAAATTATTACCTTCTTAACAATCTAAACGCTTGAGGCTGCAACGTTTATATGACCACTACCCTCCCCATCCGTACAAACCTCACCTCAACCCATAATCAAGTCCCGCAACACTTTACCCATAACTTACACCCTCCACTTGTAACACGCACCCCGTAACTCGTAACTCGTAACTCGCACCACGCAACTCGTAACCCGTACCGCGCAACACGTACCACGAAACAAAAAACGCAGAACCCCACGCCTTTTAGCGTAATGTTCTGCGTAAAAAAATCACCTAAAATTAACCTTGGTGGAGATGGGCGGAGTCGAACCGCCGTCCAAACATAGCGCCAGAGGGTTTTCTACATGCTTATCCTGCTGTTGATTGTCGGGAGGAGACTGCTTGCAGGCCTGCCACCGCCCCCGTACCCTCTAAATCTTAACGCGAGGTAGAGGAGTCATCGCGGGCAGCGAACTTGGATGATACCCCATATGCCGATCATAGTTCGCTTAAAGCTCGGCGGGATACTCGTCGATACCGGCCTGGCCGGCTCGATTAAGGAATCTGACTTAGTCAAGATTACGCAGCGAGTGCATAGTTGTTGTTGCCAGTTAATGGCTTGAGATCTGAGATTAACGAGCCAGGTCACGAAGCTCGGCATGCTTGCCATCCGTCATCATATGCTGTCAAAACCAGACATCCCCATATGTAACATCATTCAATGAACTATATATTAGATGCAAAAAAAACCAAAAAGTTGCATCACATGTATATTTATTTAGTTCTGAGTTCCGAGTAAGGAGTTCTAAGTAAGTTTTTTAGTAGTTAGTTTTGAATTACTCAATACTCAAAACTTGTATTTTTTACACCTCGTGCCCCAAAACTTTGCACAAACTCAATACTACACACTACACACTACACACTACACACTACACACTACACACTACACACTACACACTACACACTACACACTACACACTACACACTACACACTACACACTCTCCTCTATTCCTCTTTATACTTAAATCTGCGAATTTTCCTGGTTGCTGTCTTGTCAAAAGGCTCTTTCATTACCTCAACGTCATTGATTTTGGAGGTCTTACTGACTATCTTGTTGACGATATTCAGTATCGTAGCCTTTCTGGCTTCAAGTTTTTCGTAAAATTCCGCCTCACCTTCGCTATCCCAGTCGATGATATTCTCATTAAACTGTATAAGTGCCACCAATCTACCTTTGCGCTCGACAATGATGGATTCGTTCACACCTTCAATATCATTGATTACACTCTCTATCTCTTCCGGATAGATATTTTCACCCGAAGGGCCGACAATCATATTACCAATACGCCCTCTTATGTAATAACGCCCCTTATTGTCCATTAAGGCCACATCCTTGGTCTTAAACCAGCCATCCTCGGTAAAGGCCTCCTTAGTGCGCTTGGGGTCTTTGTAATAGCCGAGCATCACATTGTCTCCCCTGACCACAATTTCCCCTTCTCCCGTCTCGGGATTCACATTATCAAGACGCATTTCTATTCCATAGACAGGAAATCCTATGGATCCGGGGTATCTATGCTTACCCACCGCGTGGCCGAGAAGAGGAGAAGTCTCAGTGAGTCCGTAGCCGATAGCATAAGGGAAACGGGCTTTCCAAAGGAATTCTTCAACAGTAGTATCGAGCTTGGCGCCTCCTACACCGAAAAATGTGATTCTGCCACCAAGGCTTTTTTTGAGCTTCATACCTATAATGAGGCACATCAGCTTATTGTAGCGCTCGTTCATCCAAGAGAGAGTTTTACTCTTGCGGATGGTCGGAAGAACGCTATTTCGGTAGATTTTTTCAATAATCAACGGTACGGTAAGCAAGACCGTAGGACGAACTTTCTTCATAGCAGCCAGCAGCAGTGCAGGTACCGGTGGTGTGGAGAGATAATAGACGGTAGCGCCGCAATAGATCGGATAGAGCACTCCGAGGGTGAGTTCGTAGGTATGAGCCATCGGAAGGATGGAGAGCCATGTATCCCTCTCCGTGCACTTGTGAGAGTGATAACAGGAGATTATATTGGATGTAAAGTTGCGGTGGCTCAGAACCACTCCCTTAGCACTACCTGTAGTGCCGGAGGTATAGATGATAGCCGCTATATCTTCAGGCATCGGCACCGCGACTCTACCGTCACAGGTAAATGCATCATCATCTGCTCTGATTGTCTCAAAGGTATCAATATCCACCACCAGGCGCAAGCTGGAAAGAGATTCGGGTGAGAGCTTGTGGAGAAGTTTTCTGGAAATAAAAATCGCCTTGCTCTCGGAATGGATTAAGATATTTGTCACTTCATTTTCCGAAGACTCTGTGAGGATTGGGACAACAATGCGGCTGAATGGTACGCAAGCAAAGAATGCTACTGTCCAATTGGGCGTATTGTTGGCAAGGATTGCCACCTTGTCGCATGATCCGATACCGTACTGACTGAGCTTTTTTGAGATTGAATCGCACCTTTTTTTGAATGAACCGTAGGTATAGGAAAGTTCTCCATCGATTACCTGAGATAGTTTGTTGTCGCTATATACTGTCGTTGAATACTCATAGAGATTGCCGAGGGTGTCAACATAATTTTCACGCATCCTCTTAAAAAACTTCAAAATTCTCTTCATACTTAATGTGAACGGGATTTTAGAATGGAAAGGCAAAGATATGCAAAGTTGTCAAATAATCGGATAATTGTTGAAATTGATGAAGATTAAGCTGCTTTAGACCATTACTTTTGCTCTTCTTCATACTTAAATCTGCGGATTTTCTCTGTAGCTGTCTTATCGAAAGGCTCTTTCATGACCTCGACAGCATTTATTTTGGAGATCTTGTTGACCTTTTTGTTGACAATACTCATAACCATAGTTTTTATGGTTTCAAGTTTCTCATAAAATTCGGCCTCTCCTTCGCAGTCCCAATCTATGATATTCTCATTAAAATGGATAAGTGCCACAAGTTTACCTTTGCGCTCAACAATTATTGATTCATTAACACCTTCTATATTATTGATAACACTTTCAATCTCTTCGGGATAGATATTTTCGCCCGAAGGGCCGACAATCATATTGCCAAGACGTCCCCTTATATAATAGCGTCCCTTCTTATCTACGGAGGCAATATCATTTGTCCTGAACCAACCATCTTCAGTAAAGGCATCCTTTGTTCGTTCAGGATCCTTGTAATAGCCGAGCATCACATTGTCCCCTTTAACCACAATTTCCCCCTCTCCTGTCTCTTGGTTAACGTTGTCCAGACGAACTTCCACCCCACGGGCAGGAATCCCAATGGATCCCGGATACCTATGCCCACCGAACGCAGCACAAATAAGAGGAGAGGTCTCGGTAAGTCCATACCCGATACCATATCGAAATCTGGCCTTGTAGAAAAACTCCTCAACTTTAGGGTCAAGCTTGGCTCCACCCACAAGGATGCCGATCTTGCCGCCGAAGGTCTTCTTTAGCTTCAACCCTATAATGATGCACATAAGTGTGTTCTGATGCTTGTTCATCCAGGAAAGAGTCTTGCTCTTACAAATGGTAGGCAGTACGCTATTACGGTAGATTTTCTCAACAATAAGTGGCACGACCAACAATGCTGTCGGACGTATTTTCTTCATAGCAGCCAGAAGCAATGCCGGAACCGGTGGTTTGGACATATAGTAGACGGTTGCACCGCAATAAATCGGATAGAGCACTCCAACGGTAAGTTCGTATGTATGAGCCATCGGAAGGACTGATAGCCACCTGTCCCTCTCAGTACACCTATAAGAGTGGTAGGCAGAAATAATATTGGATGATAGATTGCGGTGGCTCAGAACCACTCCCTTGGCACTGCCTGTAGTACCGGAAGTATAGATAATGGCCGCTATATCATTAGGCTTCGGCACCGCTACTCTTCCATCACAAGTAAATGCATCATCGTCCGCTTTAATGGTCTCAAAGGTATCAATATCCAACACCAGGCGCATACCGGAAAGAGAGTCCTGAGAGAGTTTATAGAGGAGTCTTTTGGAGATAAAAATCACCTTGCTCTCGGAATGTTGCAGAATATTGGTTACTTCATTTTCTGAAGAATCGATAAGGATTGGAACCGCAATGCGACTGAAGGAAACACAGGCAAAAAGGCTACTGTCCAGTTAGGAGTGTTGTGTGCAAGAATTGCCACCTTATCCCCGGCTCCTATGCCGTACCTACTTAGTTTATTTGAGAGTAAATCACATTTTTCCTTAAATGAACCATATGTATAGAAGAGGTCCCCATCGACTACCTGCGACAGTTTGTTATCGCTATATAGTGTGGTTGAATACTCGTAGAGGTTGGCGAGTGTGTCAAAATGTTTTACGCGCTTCCTGTCGAATATTGTTGAAAGTCTCCTCATACTTGATTGAAACGGGGTTTCATACAGATGGCAAAGATATGTAAAGTTGTCAAATATTTGGATAATTGTTTGACTTAACATAGATTTGATGCCCAAAAGACTTAACTAAAGACTATGTCACTCTATATTCCAGCCGGTTACAGCAACATTCTC